>JAEEGK010021593.1_pt1 | contig 13592 bp, 12 predicted proteins | sample 8958771 | NCBI WGS metagenome assembly JAEEGK01 (sample SAMN16246547, study PRJNA631951) | gut metagenome | biome: gut microbiome; feature: rumen; material: SC-attached | host: Bos | place: Iran: Karaj | collected 2018-10 | reverse complement strand
GCCGTACACGCCGTCGGTGTTCGAAGAAAGCTTGAACACAATTTGCTTGTCGCCGCCGGCCGTACCGGGAGCCTGGTCGGAGATTTCCAGCTTCCAGCCCCTTCTTTCGGCGAAGTGCTGGTACATGCGGAAGAGGTCTCCGGCAAAGATGGCGGCTTCGTCGCCGCCGGTGCCGCCACGGATTTCCACCATGGCGTTCTTGCTGTCGTCGGGATCTGCGGGAATGAGGAGGAGCTTGATCTGCTGCTCCATCTCCGGAAGCTTGGGCTCAATCTCTGCAATCTCGTCCTTGGCCATTTCCTTGAGGTCCTCATCCTTTTCGTTCATGAGGATGTCCTTGGCCTGCGCAAGTTCCTCCACCAGTCTCTTGTACTCAAGACCGGCGGCGATGATGGGCTGCAGCTCCTTATAATCCTTATTGAGCTGGACGAACTTCTTCATGTCCCCGATTACCTCAGGGTCGGCCAGTTGTTCTTCCAGTTTCTTGTATTTGTCCTGCAAACTGAGGACTTTCTCCAGCAACGTATTCTCTGCCATAATGCAATTTGTGTTTAAGCCTGCAAAGATACGAAAAATTCTATCTTCTCCCAAACCGCTCAAACGCAGCACGCTCCAGAGCCTCACGGTCTTCGGGGTGTGCAATGCTTATAAGAAGCCGTGCCCGCTCCTGCAGGGACTTCCCGTACAGGTTCACGGCGCCGTACTCCGTAACCACCCACTGGACATCGGCCCGCGGGGTGACGACGCCCGCGCCGGGACGCAGGGTGGGGACAATCTTTGCCGCTCCGTGGGAGGTGCGGGAGGCCATGGCGATGATGGCCTTGCCGCCACAGGAGAGTTTGGCGCCCCGGACAAAGTCCAACTGGCCGCCGGTTCCGGAGTAGATGCGCGTGCCGATGGAATCGGCGCAGACCTGTCCCGTAAGGTCTATCTCGGTGGCCGAGTTGATGGACACCACCTGCGGATTGCAGGAGATGATGCGGGGGTCGTTGGTGTAGGCGATGTCCCGCATGAGGACGTCGGGATTGTGGTCGATGAAGCGGTAAACCTCGTCCGAACCCAGCAGGAACGAAGCCACCACCTTGCCCCGGTCGATGGCCTTGAGGGAACCGTCGATGACACCCGAGCGGATGAGTTCCAGGGCACCATCGGCAAACATCTCCGTGTGAAGGCCCAGGTGCCGGTGCCCTTTCAGCGAGGCGCATACGGCGTTGGGCAGCGAGCCGATGCCCATCTGCAGGCAGGCTCCGTCCGGGACCAGCTCTGCGCAGTGCCGGCCGATGGCGAGGTCTGTCTCTGAGGGCTGGACATATTCCTTGGTGATGAGCGGACGGTCGTCCTTTACGAGGGCCGTGAACCGTTCCAGGGGGATGAGGTCTCCGTAGGCGAAGGGCACGTTGGGATTGACTACGGCAATTCGCTCGCGGGCTACTTCCAGGGCCGCCACCGAACAGTCTACGGACGTTCCCAGCGAAACCATGCCGTCTACGGGTTCCGACACCTGCACCATGGCTACATGGCAGGGAAGGACACCGCTCCTGTACAGGGCCTGTGACTCGAAGAGATGGGCCGGGAGATAATCGGCCACTCCGATCTGGACGCTGCCGCGCAGGTTTGGACCTACGAAAAAGCCCTGGTCAAAGAAGGCGTGGGCATACTCGGCGCTGCCGTAAGGGGCCGGACCTTCGGTATGGAAATGATGGAAATGGACGTCATGGAGTTCGCCTGCACGCTGGCAAAGCGCCTCGATGAGGATATGGGGGACGCTGGCAATGCTGGAAAGATGGATGTGGTCTCCGCTCCGTACGGATGAGACAGCTTTGTCAGCAGATATAAAGGCAAGTTTTGGCATATCATACAAATATAGCGTTTTTTATTGTATCTTTGTGCTCCAATCTCAATTTCTATGCACACACGTGAAGAAAAGATGGAAGCCTTCGGCCGGCTTCTTGACATTATGGATGCGCTCCGGGTGCAGTGCCCGTGGAATGCAGAGCAGACGTTCGACTCCATCCGCCGCCTCACCGAGGAAGAAGTCTACGAGCTCAGCGACTCCATCCTGGAGGGAGACCGCCAGGCTACGGCCAAGGAAATCGGAGACCTTCTCTACCACATGGTCTTCTATGCCCGCATGGGTCAGGAGGAAGGTGCCTTCGATATTGCCGACTCCATCAACAAGGTGTGTGACAAGATGGTGTTCCGTCACCCGCACGTGTTCGGTCCCCATGCCGGCGAAGCCACTACGGCCAAGGAGATCGCCGATAACTGGGAACTCGTAAAGGCTAAGGAAAAAGGCGGCAACAAGCGTATCATGGCAGGCATCCCCAAGGCCATGCCTGCACTCCTGAAGGCCCTCTCCATGCAGGAAAAAGCCCGCGGCTGCGGCTTTGACTGGGCTAAGAAAGAGGACGTCTGGGACAAGGTGCAGGAGGAGGTGGGAGAAGTCACCGAGGCATCCAGAGAGGCCGATGAAACCCATCTGGAAATGGAGTTCGGAGACCTTCTGTTCTCCGTTATCAATGCGGCCCGCCTCTACGGCGTGGACCCTGAAGCCGCCCTCAACCGCTCCTCCGAGAAGTTCCGCCGGCGCTTCACTTACCTTGAGGAGCAGACACTCCGAAAAGGCATCCAGTTCAAGGACTTAAGCCTTGATGAGATGGATGCCATCTGGGAAGAGGCCAAGCAGAAGGGTTTGTAGCGCTAATCTATTTCACTAAATTCCCCAGAATACTGCGCGTAAGTTCGCGCGTGAGGGTGGTGGTAGCGCTCTTGGTGGCGCGTTTGACCATTTTCTCGCCAGTGGTGGTGCGGGAATTGGTCTTCTTACCCGTAATTTTGGACGAAACGGCATCGGCGGCCGCTGCGGCGGCAACGCCTGTTACGGCCGTGAGGACGCTCCTTAGAACTTTGGAAGCCAGACCGGGCTTCTTGGCCTTGGCCGCTTTGGCTGCTGCCGCGGCTTCCTTCTCCGCCTGAGCGGCGGCTTCCAGCTCGGCCTTCTGCCGCTCGGCCTCCTCGGCGGCCTTCGTGATGAGCTCGTAGGCACTCTCACGGTCAATGGGATGGTCGTATCGGCCAAAAAGGCGGCTGCGGCGGATGATATCGGCCCGCTCCTCCGGGGTGATGGCCCCGATCTGCGACAGCGGGAACAGGATCTTGGCGCGTTCCACCATGGCGGGGGTGCCCTTCTCGTCCAGGAAGGAGACCAGCGCCTCGCCGGTGCCCAGTTCCAGGAGCGTCTCGTACGTCTTGAAGGCCGGGTTGGGACGGAAGGTATCGGCCGCCACCTTCACGGCTTTCTGGTCCTGCGGGGTATAGGCCCGGAGCGCATGCTGCACGCGGTTTCCCAGCTGGCCCAGGATGTTCACGGGGATATCGGCCGGGCTCTGCGTGATGAAGTAGATGCCCACGCCCTTGGAACGGATGAGGCGGATAACCTGCTCGATCTTGTCGGTAAGGGCCTTGGACGTACCCTCGAAGAGCATGTGGGCCTCGTCGAAGAAGAACACCAGTTTGGGAAGGTCCATCTCCCCCACTTCGGGCAGCGTGGCGTAGAGCTCTGAGAGCAGCCACAGCAGGAAGGTGGAATAAAGCTTGGGCTGGAGCATGAGTTTATCGGCCGCCAGCACGTTCATGATGCCCTTTCCGGCCTCGCACTGCAGGAGGTCGTAGATGTCGAAGTCGGGCTCGCCGAAGAATTTTTCGGCTCCCTGGTTCTCCAGGGTGAGGAGTGCCCGCTGGATGGCCCCGATGCTGGCCTGCGTCACATTGCCGTACTGCGTGGTGTATTCCGCGGCGTTCTGCCCCACGAAATTGAGCATCGCGCGAAGATCCTTGAGGTCGATGAGGAGGAGGCCGTTGTCATCGGCAATCCTGAAAACGATATTGAGAACGCCGGTCTGGGTTTCGTTCAGCTCCATCAGGCGGCCCAGCATCTCGGGACCCATGCGCGAGATGGTGCTGCGAAGGGGATGTCCCTGCTCCCCGAAGACGTCGAAAAAGCGCACCGGGCAGCCCTGGAACTGAGGATTCTCAATGCCGAACTCCGGCATGCGTTTCTCGATGAACCCGGAAAGACGGCCCGCCTGAGAGATGCCGCTGAGGTCTCCCTTCATATCGGCCATGAAGCAGGGTACGCCGGCCTGGCAGAAGGTCTCGGCCAGCACCTGCAGCGTAACCGTTTTACCGGTACCGGTGGCGCCGGCGATGAGTCCGTGACGGCAGGCCATCCTGCCCGTGATGGAAATGGGGCCGCTGGGGCTATGGGCTACGTAAAGCCCTCTCTCTTTGTCTAACATCGCTAGTGGTCTAATTAATTGGTTATCAACGTTTTAAGTTTTTCTCTTTAGGCAGAGCAGCCTAAAGAGAAAAAGAGAAGCTACTCAGAATCAATGCGTTGCGAAGGAGCGACGCGGCGGCGCCAGAGCACGAACAGCGCGAGGGCCACGGCAAAGGTGGCGAGGCCAATCCAGGGAGCCCACGTCTGGGGCAGCCGGAAGCCTGTCTTGTCAATGAGGATGAAGGTGACGCAGACGGACGTCATGAGGAGCGCAGGCAGGAGCGTCATGAGATAGTGGGCCGATGACCGCCGCCGGCACAGGTACACCGTTGCCGTCCAAAGCATGAACGCCGCGAGGGTCTGGTTGCTCCAGCCAAAGTACCGCCAGATGGTGTTGAAGCCGTTGGCATCGGCAATGTTGTACCACAGGAGGAGGGCCGACCCCGCAAACAGGGGGATGGCCACCGCAAGACGCTTGCCGATGACCCGCTGCTCCAGGTGCAGAAAGTCGGCGATGATGAGGCGCGCACTGCGGAATGCCGTATCACCGGAAGTGATGGGAGCCGCCACCACGCCCAGGATGGCAAGGATGCCGCCCATAAGTCCCAGCCAGTTCTCGGAGACCTTGGTCACCACCGTGGGGGCCGCGGCCGAAAGGTCCGAGCCCACGGCAGCCGCGCCGCCGTCGAAGAAGAACCAGGAGCTCACCGCCGCCCAGATAAGAGCCACCAGGCCCTCGGTGATCATGGAGCCGTAAAACACCGGACGCCCCATTTTCTCATTGCCAATACAGCGGGCCATGAGCGGGCTCTGCGTGGCGTGGAAGCCGGAAATGGCGCCGCACGCAATGGTAATGAAAAGGCACGGGAAGATGGGCTGTCCCTTGAGGCCGGCCTGCTCCGACCAGCCGCCCAGGCCGTCCCAGAGCTCCGGCAGCGAGGGCCACTTCACAAACAGGCACACCATGAGGGCGACCGCCATAAAGAGAAGGGCCACCGCGAAGAGCGGATACACCCGGCCGATGAGTTTGTCGATGGGCAGCAGTGTAGCCACCACATAATAGATAAAGATAATGCCCACCCACAGCATGATGGACCCGCGGGAGCCATCCCCCGCAATGTCACCGAGGATGAGGGCCGGACTGTAGACGAACACCGTTCCCACCAGAAGGAGCAGAACAATACTGAACACCAGCATCACTTTCTTCGTGCGCTGGCCCAGGTAGTCTCCCACCAGCTCCGGGAAACCCGCGCCCCCGTGCCGGACAGAGAGCATGCCGCACATGTAGTCGTGCACGGCGCCGGCAAAGATGCATCCGAGCACAATCCAGAGGTAGCTGGCCGGGCCGAACTTGGCACCCATGATGGCACCGAAGATAGGGCCCGTTCCCGCAATGTTGAGGAACTGGATCATGTACACCTTCCAGCTGGGAAGTGCAATGTAGTCAACGCCGTCGGCCTTGGAGATAGCCGGGGTGGGCCGATGGGGATCGGGGCCGAAGACGCGGTCTACGAAGGCTCCGTAAACGAAATAGCCCAGGACAAGGGCCACGATGCTGATAAGAAACGAAAGCATTATTCAAAAAAACTGAAATGTACCCTTCCGTAGCTTCTCTCCTTCACAAAACGGGGATGTTCCCTGAACGAATATTCGTCTCCGTGCTCCAGGATAAAATAGCAGCCGGGATGCAGGAGGTCCAGGGAAAAGATGAGATCCGGGATGCCGGCAAGACCCTCGAGGGCATAGGGCGGATCGGCAAAGACAATATCGAACTTTTCGCGGCAGATGGGCAGGAAATCGAAGACGTTGTCCCGCACCATGGTCACGTTGGAAAGGCCCAGACGGGCCGCTTCTGTCTTTATGAACGAGGCATTCTCCCGGGCCATTTCCACACAGTAGACACGGGAAGCGCCCCGGGAGGCGAACTCAAAGGCAATGGAACCGGTGCCGCCGAACAGGTCCAGGACCTTGAGGTCCTCGAACTCGTATTCGTTGTCCAGGATATTGAAGAGGCCCTCCTTGGCAAAGTCCGTGGTGGGACGGGCCTTGTATCCGGCCGGGGGCATAAAGCTTTTGCCCTTCAGTTTTCCTCCGATGATTCTCATAGCTGCACCACGGATTTGAAGTAACGGTACAGCGACATTTCCTGCTCCAGGTCCAGCGGAGTGCGGAAGTGCGCGGTGGATACCTCCGGATTCAGCTGCAACCGCTTGAGTCCCAGGAAGAGGAAGTACTCGGCCGTGGTGAAATCCGGGGCCAGATACACATTGGCAAGGCACAGGCTCTTGCCCTGCGCAATCACAAGGTGCAGATATCCCCCGTACCAGGAGGCGACAATCTTGTTGTAGTCCGGGAGCGAATCCAGCGCCCGGAGCAGGTAGTACATCTCCGGAAGCACGCGTGCCTGTTCCCCGGACGTAGTGAGGACCGTCTGGGACAGCACCCGGGAAAGGGATTCGTCCAGCGAATTGGAATACACCAGCGTGGCGCCGAGAGACGGGACCGGGATGGTCTCCACAAGGTCCGTGTCCCGCAGGGAAACAACCTCGGCGAGGGCCTGACGGGCACCGGAAGGATTCAGGAAGGCATCCGGCACCAGCGCCACCTTGGGCGTAAGGAGGGAAATCTCCACCTTGTCATAACGGCGCTGGAGTTCCGGCATGGTAAAGACGCGCTCGGCGGGATACCAGGGCGAGCCATTAAAAGAAAATCCACTCAAGGAGACTTGAATGGATATTTCTTTATTAGATATATTGGACTGGTCCATACGGACTATTCCCAGTTACCGGCGTTGTTGTTGGGGGCGGTGATGCTGCCCACCTGCAGACCTTCGTACTTGTTCTGGTCCTTGCGCTCAGCATCCAGGTTGATGCGGAGCTGGTTGTCCAGACCCTTACACAGAGCCTTGTAGGGCATGCGGGCCTCGAACAGAGGAACCTGAACACCGGAAACGGTCTTGACGGTTGCTTCCATCTCTGTCTTCTGGCCACCGGAGAACGGGATGAAGGCGAGAGAGTCCACGCAGAAGTCCTTGCGGCTGGCAAACAGGGTGTCGCGCACGGGAACCTCGGTGACGGTGGAGAACACAACCTTCTGGCCGGCGGCATAGGCGGCAGCCAGCTTGGCGGTCATCTCGGCGGGTTTGAGCTTCTTGTTGGCCTTCTTGATGGCCTCGGTGTTGGCCACGGCGAGGGAGTCATCCAGGGAGCCGATCTGCATCACGATATCCATCTTGCCGTTCTCATAGAACAGCTTGAGGGAGTCCACGGTGGGAGAGAAACGACCGTTCACGCTCTTGAAAGCCTCCTGAAGGGTACGGATATCCTTAAGGCGCTGGATAGCCACCTGGGAGCGGGAAGCCACCTCCTTGTTAAACTGAACGGGTTTCTGGACGCTCTTGACAGTGAGCCAGACAAGCAGGACAATCAGGGCTCCGAGAACAACCTCGCAAGCGATTTTGACAGATTTGTTCATTATTCTAGTGTTTTATAATTTTCAAAACTTCCGACAAAGTTAACGAAATCATTTCTCAAAAGCAATAATCTTTTGTAAATTTGCCTCCGGAAACAGCAGTGTCATGAACTTCATCCACGCAGAAGACATCATCACCCTGGGCCGATGGCTGGCCAGCGCCAGCTATCCGGTCATCGTGGCCCATACGCACCCGGACGGAGACGCCCTGGGCGCCAGTTCGGGCCTGGCACTGTACCTCCGCGGCATGGGGAAAGACGTCGCCGTCATCCTCCCCGACACCCCGCCGGACAACCTCCGCTTCATCCTTCCGGAAGGAATCCCCTTCCTCTTCCACGACGAAGACCCCGCCGGGGCAGAGGCCCGCATCGCCAGGGCCGACCTCATCATCCTGGCCGATGCCAATGCCTTCACCCGCACCAGCGGCCTGGAGCCATTCCTCCAAGCCTCGACAGCCCCCAAAGTCCTCATGGACCACCACCTGAACCCCGACACCCAGAGCTTCGGCCTCGTCTTCTCCACCCCCGACATCTCCTCCGCCTCGGAGGTCGTCTACTGGCTCCTCAAAGCCCTTGAAGAGCCTTTGGCAAAGGAGATCGGCTCAGCGCTGATGACCGGCATGACGACGGACACCAACAACTTTGCAAATTCGGTGTTTCCGTCCACGTTCCGGATGGCGTCGGAGCTCATTGCGGCCGGGGTGGACCGGGATGCGCTCATCGGCAAGATTTATCAGAGCTACCGCGAGAACCGCGTACGGCTCATGGGCTACATGCAGAGCGAGGAGCTTCACATCCTTGACAACGGCACGGCCTACATGGTCCTCACAAGGGACATCCAGGAGCGCTTTGACATGCGCGACGGAGAATCGGAGGGCCTTGTCAACGTGCCGCTCACCATTGAGAAAGTGCGCCTTAGCGTGCTCCTCAAGGAGGACGACGGCCACTTCCGCGTGAGCGTCCGCTCCAAGAAAGGCACCAGCGCCCAGCAGCTGGCGCAGCGCTTTTTCCACGGCGGCGGGCATGAGAACGCGGCCGGCGGGAAGATGCTCATCGGCGAGGATATTCCATCGGCCGATGCGGCCCCTGCCTGCCTGGAACAAGTCCTTAAAGACTACCTGAAATGAGAAAGCGTACCATCATACCGGCTCTCCTCGCACTCCTTGTCAGCGCCGGCTGCGCCAAGCAGGAGCAGGCCACCTACGACAAGCAGTCGGGCTATATCGAGAGCTTCATAAGCACCCAGATGGGCAAGGACGCCACCGCTACCCTTACGCGGAACGGCGGAGCCTATCGGCTCACCCTGCACGACACCCTGGATCCCACGCGGGACTCCCTGGCCTGGGGACAGCGGGTATCGCTCTACTACGGCTGCTTCACGCTCACATCGGCCAGCCTCTCCACATCCAACCTCGTTGCCACCAACTTCAAGGAACTGGCTGCGCAGGCCAAGTGGGACACCTCCGACGAAAGCCGCTTCCAGCTGGACACCATCACGCTGGACGCATCGCTCGTTCCGGGCCTTGCCGACGGCCTTGCGGGCGTACAGCCCCAGGACGAGGGCTATATCCTCTTTACCGGGAAATATGGCTACGGGAAAAACGAGAAGGGCACGATTCCTGCATTAAGCGCCCTGGCCTATTACATTTTGATTGATGAAATTTTACCCAATGAATAGAAAACTGATTCTGATGACGGCTGCCGCCTGCCTCCTTGCAGGCGCCTGCGCCAAAAACCAGGCATCCACCACGGGACAGGATGCCCAGAAATACCTGCAGCTGTGGATGGAGAAGTATCATCCCGGCATCGCCCCCACGGAAGACGGCCTGTACCTGCTGGCCGAGACACCCGGAACAGGCCTGGAATGGACCAGCGAGGCGCCCTATGTCCTGGTGAGAAGCACCATCCGCACCCTCGGGGGAACGGTTTCCGCCACCACCGACGAAGATCTCTCCAAACAGCTGGGCACCTACGTGAAGGGCAACTACTACGGTCCCAAGTATCAGCTGCTCGGAGAAAACTACAGCTACGCCGGCCTGGACGCCCTGGTAAGCGGCATGCGCATCGGCGGAACCCGCAAGGCCGTCATTCCCTCCTGGATGCTCACTTCCAGCCGGTATAATACCCAGAAGGAATATCTGGACGCATGCACCAGCAGCACGCACCTTATCTATGAGATTACCCTGGAGAGTTTCACCCCGGACCCTGAACAGACCGCCAAGACACAGCTGAGCACGTTCGTCCACAACAACTTCAGCGATGCGGACAATGTGTCCTACGTCCAGGACCAGGAGCCCGACGGCACGTTCTGGTTCTCCAGCGACGTTTCCTCGTTCAAGGAGGAAGACGCCCTGGAGACCGGCGCCACCATCAAGATCAATTACACCGGACGTCTCCTGGACGGAACCGTGTTTGACACCACCCTCGAGAAAGTGGCCAAAGATGCCGGCATCTACAACGCCAGCCGCACCTACGAGCCCCAGAGCGTAAGCCTTGCCAGCACCTACAGCGACATCACCATGGGCGGCAGTTCTTCCCTTATCAACGGCTTCAAGGGCGCCCTCTATCTCATGCACTGGAAGGGCCAGAAGGCAAATGCCCTGTTCACGTCCTCGCACGGTTACTCTTCCTCCGGCAGCGGCAGCTCTATTCCCGGCTATGCCTCGCTGTGGTTCGAACTGGAAATCGTCGAGTAAATGAGCCATACTTCCGTTCCCACAGAGCTGGGCACCAAGCCCATCGGCGCACTCATCCGGCAATACGCCGTCCCTGGCATCATCGCCATGACGGCGTCTTCGCTGTATAATATGGTAGACAGCATTTACATCGGCCATATTCCCGACGTAGGTTCCCTGTCCATCGCCGGCCTCGCCATCACTTTCCCGCTCATGAACATCTCCACCGCGTTCGGTACGCTGGTGGGCGTGGGCGCCGCCACCATGATTTCCGTGCTCCTGGGCCAGAAAAACTACAAGGTGGCCGGGAAGGTGCTCTCCAACGAGGTTACCCTCAACATCCTCACGGGCCTTGCCTTCACGCTGGTGACGCTCCTGTGGATGGATCCCATCCTCCGCTTTTTCGGGGCGTCGGACGCCACCCTTCCCTTTGCCCGGGACTACATGGTCATCATCGCCCTGGGCAACATGGTCACGCACCTGTACTTCGGCCTCAACGCCGTGGTGCGATCGTCCGGCAATCCAAAGCTGGCCATGGGGCTTACGCTGTTCACCGTAATTTCCAACGCCATCCTGGACCCCATCTTCATCTTCGTGCTGGGCATGGGTATCAAGGGAGCCGCCCTGGCCACCGTCCTGTGCCAGCTCATGTCGCTTGCGTACACGCTGCGGTACTTCTTCAACCAGGAGCGTTTCCTGCATCTGCCCCTGTCCCTGAAGCTGTTCCACGTAGACTGGAAGATTGCGAAGGATTCCCTTGCCATCGGCATGGGCCCCTTCCTGATGAACCTCGCCAGCTGCATCGTGGTGCTGTTCATCAACCAGCAGCTGGTCAAGTGGGGCGGAGACCTGGCCATCGGCGCCTACGGCATCGTGAACCGCCTGACGTTCCTGTTCGTAATGATTGTGATGGGATTCAACCAGGGCATGCAGCCCATCGCCGGCTATAACTTCGGGGCCCGGCAGTATGCCCGCGTGCGGGAAGTGTACATCAAGACGGCCCTGTGGGCAACCCTGGTCACTACCCTGGGCTGGGTGGTGTCCGAGTTCCTGGCCCAGCCGTCGGCCAGCATCTTCACCAACGACCCCATCCTCCTCGAGAAAGCCTCCAGAGGCCTTCAGAAACTGAATATCGTGTTCCCTATCGTGGGTTTCCAGATGGTGACCACCAACCTCTTCCAGTGTCTGGGCATGGTCCGGAAGTCGGTCTTCCTGTCCCTGTCCCGGCAGCTCCTGTTCCTTCTCCCCTGCATCTACCTGCTTCCGGCCATGCTGGAATCCGAGGACGGCGTATGGTACAGTTTCCCCATCGCCGACATGATATCGGCCGTCATCACGGGTCTCATGGCCTGGGGCCTCCTTGTGAAGCTGGGCAGGCTCAGGGACGGGGACGATCCTGCCATTTTGGGAAGTCAGATCTAAACGCTTATGAATACACTTATCAATATCGGCCGTTCGTTCGGCAGTGGCGGCGGCTACGTGGGCCAGGCCATCGGCCAGAAACTGGGTATTCCCTTCTACGACAACGCCCTCATCTCCAAGGTGGCGGAAGAGAGCGGCTACTCCAAGAGCCTGTTCGCCGGCGAGGAGAAGCGCAGCCTGTTCTCCGTGAGCAGCTTTTTCGCCTCCAACCGCCTCAACAGCTACATGGACAGCGGATACGTCAATGACGATGTCATGTTCAACATCCAGAGCGAGGTCATCCGCGGCATCGCCGACAAAGGAGACGCCGTCATCATCGGCCGATGCGCAGACTACATCCTGCGCGAGCGCAAATGCCTCAACGTATTCGTGTGCGCGCCAGAGGAATACCGCATCCAGCGCCTCATGAAGGAAGAAAACCTCTCCGAGGACGAGGCCGAGAAACTCATGCGCAAGAAAGACCGCACCCGCGAGACGTACTACAACTACTACACGTTCGGCGCCTGGGGGCAGGCCGCCAACTACCATCTGTGCATAGACAGTTCGGTGCTGGGCATTGACGGCACCGCCGAGTACATCATCGACTTCGGCCGACGGGCCGGCCTCATCAAGTGAGGCACGGTAAACTCATACTCGCTGCAGCCGCCTTTCTCCTGACGGCTGCTTTTCTCATGCGCGGAAAACAGCTTCCGGAGCTGACATCGGCCCCGGAAGAGACGCCCATCCTCTGGAAGGAAGACCTCAGCGGCAGCCTTTCCAACGAGCTCTCCGAGCTTCCCCGCATGGACCACGCCATTGACAGTTTCCTCAACTACTGGGGGCTGCACGGCGCGTCGCTCGCCATCGTGCGCAACGACTCCCTCCTCTACGCGAGGGGATATGGGTGGGCCGATGCTTCCACGCGGATGCATCCCGACGTGCGCCTCCGTCTGGCCTCCGTCTCCAAACTGCTCACGGCCGTAGGGATCATGCGGCTGCAGGAAGAGGGCAAGGTGTTCCTGGAAACGCCGGTCTTCGGGCCTTACGGCATCCTCGGAGAATACGACAAATACATTCGGGACGACCGCTTCTACGAAATCACCGTGGAGCACCTGCTTCGCCACCAGGGCGGGTTTTCCTCCCGCGGCGGGGACGTCATGTTCAATACGGCGCGGTTCATGCAGCAGCACGGGCTCTCGGAGCCTCCGTCCACGGATTTTCTGGTACGGAAGGAAGTTGCCCGGCGCCTGGCCTTCGAGCCCGGCAGCTATCAGGAGTATTCCAACTTCGGGTACCTTCTGCTGTCGCTGGTGATTGAAAAGGCTTCGGGCATGTCCTATGAGGAGTTCATGCAGAAAGAAGTCTTTGGTCCGGCCGGATGCAGGCACTTTTCGCTGGGCGGAGACTACCTCAAGGACCGCCTTCCTGACGAGACGCGCTACTACATGCACCCCGACGCAGAGCCCGGGCCTTCGTTCGACCACCAGTTTGCCTCCGTGGAGAAGTGCTACGGCGGCAACTTCATCTCCGGCCTGTACGGTGCCGGCGGCTGGATTGGTTCCGTTCCCGAACTGGCGCGCCTTGTCTGTTCCATCGACGGCCATGGCCCCGTGCCGGATATTCTGGAGCCCTTTTCCATCGGCCAGATGACGCACTATTTTGATGACAGCACCTACGGCCTGGGCTGGGTAGACTGCAAGCCGGACGGTGAATGGACGCGCACCGGCTCGTTCTCGGGGACATCGGCCCTGATCAAAGTGCACCCCG
>JAEEGK010021592.1_pt1 | contig 13592 bp, 9 predicted proteins | sample 8958771 | NCBI WGS metagenome assembly JAEEGK01 (sample SAMN16246547, study PRJNA631951) | gut metagenome | biome: gut microbiome; feature: rumen; material: SC-attached | host: Bos | place: Iran: Karaj | collected 2018-10 | reverse complement strand
ATGGCGCTGATCCTGGTCCGCTACTGCGAGGCCTATGACTGCCGCCTGGAGGAAGATGTGGACGTGCCCGCCTTCACCGACGAGGAGAGCATCAGCCCCTGGGCGCTGGACGCCGTGCTGCGTTCCCGGCGCTGCGGCCTCATAAACGGCAGGGAGGACGGGAGCTTCGACCCGGCGGGAACGGCGACGCGGGCGGAGATGTGCGCCGTCATGGCGCGGCTCATGGAAAAAACAAAGGAAGCGGGAAGTGACGCAAATGACGATACAGGAGAAGATCAGCAGCTGGGTTGACAGCAGGCGGGCGGATTACTTGCGGGATGTGAGCCGCCTGGTGGCCATCCGCAGCGTGAGCGGCGAAGAGAAGGCGGGCATGCCCTTCGGTGAAGGCCCGGCGGCAGCCCTGGCAGAAGCATTGAAGATCGCCGGAGAGCAGGGTTTCTCCACGAAGGATTACGACGGTTATGTCATGACTGCCGACCTGATAGAAGGAGAACGCGCCCTGGACATCCTGGCCCATCTGGACGTGGTGGGCGAGGGGGACGGCTGGGAGACGGACCCTTATACCGCCGTGGAAAAGGACGGCTGTCTTTACGGGCGGGGCACCGACGACGACAAGGGGCCCGCCGTGGCGGCCCTGTACGCCATGGCCTGCGTCCGCGACCTGGCGGGCGAGGAACTGAAAAAGAATGTCCGCCTCATTCTGGGGACGGACGAGGAGAGCGGCTCCCGGGACATCCGGTATTATTACGAGCGGGAAAAGAGCGCGCCTTATACCTTCTCCCCGGACGCCAATTTCCCCGTTTACAACACGGAGAAGGGCGGCTTTGTGGGCTCCTTCCGGCGCATCTGGGCCAAAACCGGCGTACTGCCCCGCGTCAGCGCCTTTGACGGCGGCTACCGCATCAACGTGCTTCCGGCAGACGCGGCGGCAAAGGTCCTGGGCCTGGGGAAGGCGGAGATCGAAAGGATCTGCGCGCCGCTGGCCGAGGAAATGAACGTGGCCTTGACCGTGACGGAGGAGGATGGCGGCATGACTTTGGCCGTGCGGGGCCTGGCGGCCCACGCCTCCACACCCGAGCAGGGGCGGAACGGCATCACCGCCCTGATCGCCATGCTGAATAAGCTGCCGCTGGCCGCCTGTCCGTCCACGGAGGCCCTGGCCGCTCTGGGGAAACTGATGCCCTATGGGGATGGGGAAGGAAAAGCCCTGGGGATCGCCATGGAGGATGAGATCTCCGGCCCGCTGACCCTGGCTTTCAGCCTTTTCAAGCTGACGGAGGAGGGCTGCGAGGGCAGCTTTGACAGCCGGGCGCCCCTCTGCGCCGGGGAGGAGAATTGCCGCGCCGTGGCGGAGAAGCGCTTCACGGACGCCGGGTTCCTGTTCCGGGGGACCATGCGCCCGCCCCACCATACGCCGGGGGATACCCCCTTCGTACAGGCCATGCTCCGCAGCTATGAGCTTTACAGCGGCAGGAAGGGCGAGTGCCTCTCCATGGGCGGCGGCACCTATGTCCACGATATTCCCGGCGGCGTCGCCTTCGGGGCGGCTATGCCGGATTTCGAGTCCAATCTCCACAGCGCAAACGAGCGCATGAACATCGACGATATGCTGACGGCGATCAAGATTTTCGCCCAGGTGATCTACGATCTCTGCACCTGAAAAAAGAAAAAGGGCGTGCTGCAAAATGCCCGTCCCCCGTCATTGCGAAGCCCCGAAGGGGCTGTGGCAATCCGTATTCCTTGGAGCATAGGACGGATTCCCACGCCAGCGCGAGCGCTGGCTCGGAATGACAGGGCGAATTGCATTTTGCAGCACGCCCTTGGTGTTTTCTGAAAAGTCAGGGTTCGGTGAAGTGCACGTGGCTGTGGATGTGGTCGGCGCAGAAGCAGTGGTAGCCTACGCACTGGGAGCAGTAGCGGAATTCCAGCTCCGGATAGTCCGTGTCCGTCCGCCCGCAGACGGCGCATTTGCGGGTGTAGGTGCGCCCGTCCTGCCTGTTTTCCGCCCGTTTCACGTTCCGGCGGAACTGCTGCGCCTGGCCCCGGTTGCGCATGCGGAAGAACTTGAGGGAAGCCAGAAGGCTGGTGCCGCAGAAGAGAAAGTAATTGGCGAGGCCCACCAGGGGCAGCAGGGTCCGCCCGGTGATCATGGTCAGGAGAAAGACCGCCGCCTCGAACCAGGCCAGCCATTTGACCTTGACGGGGATGAAGAAGAACAGCAGGACCTGGTTATCCGGCCAGAGGGTAGCGTAAACGAAGAACATGGAGAGGCTGAGATAGCTCCCCGTGAGAGCGAGGCTCCGCCCGGTGATAAGGCTGGCCAGGATGCCGTAGACGACGGTGATGGCCATGCCGCAGAGATAATAGACGGTGAATTTGCCCACGCCCCAGGCCCGCTCCAGGGTGCTGCCGATCAGGTAATAGAAATACAGCTCGATCACCAGGAAGATCAGCCGCCCGGTGTTGGGCACGAAAACGAAGGTCACCAGCCGCCAGATCTCCCCCTTGAGCAGACGGTCCGGCGCCAGGCAAAGATACCAGGCCAGCATCCCGGTCCGGTCCATCATGGTAAACAGATAGACCAGGGCGTTGCCGATGATGAGATAGAGCATCAGACGGGGGATGCCGAAATTGGGATGGTTGTAAAGAAAGCGGCTGACGCCGCGGTTGAAACGTTCCAAAAACTTCATAGTTCCTGCCTCCAAAGCCATTTTACATGATTCCGGCCCGCTTGTCCACGAAAGAAACGCAACATCTTGGGTAGAAACAGAAAATTTACACTTTCCACCGGAAGAACCCTGTGCTATAATATATAAACTTGATATCATAGGACAATTATCGGAGTATGTCATGGCAGAGAACAAAAGGGAAGCGGAGGACCGGGTAGAGGGCAAAAATGCCGTCATGGAAGCCCTGAAAGCCGGGCGTCCGCTGGACAAGATCTATATCGCCCGGGGCGAGCAGGACAAGGCCCTGCGCTTCATCGCCCAGAAGGGGAAGGCGGCGGGAGCCGTCATTTCCGAGGTGGACCGGCGAAAGCTGGACGCCATGAGCGTGACCCACGCCCATCAGGGCGTCATCGCCGTGGCCGCCGTGCGGGAATACGCTTCGGTATCCGATATCCTGGCCCTGGCCCGGGAAAAGGGGGAAGCGCCTCTCGTCGTCGTCTGCGACGAGATCTCCGATCCCCACAATCTGGGGGCGATCATCCGCACGGCCGAGTGCGCCGGGGCCCATGGCGTGATCATCCCCAAACATCGCAGCGCGGGCGTCACCGCCGTGGTGGAAAAGACCAGCGCCGGGGCGGTGGAGCATATGGCCGTCGCCCGGGTGGGGAATCTGGCCGCCGCCCTGAAGGAATTACAGGACGCCGGGGTCTGGATCTTCGGCACGGCGGCGGACGGGGACCGGAGCCTTTGGGAAGCGGACCTGAAAGGCCCTGCCGCCCTGGTCATCGGTTCCGAGGGCAGCGGCATGTCCCGCCTCACCAGAGAGAGCTGTGATTTCCTGGTCTCCATTCCCCTGCGGGGGAAGGTGTCCTCCCTGAATGCGTCCAATGCGGCCGCCATCGTGCTGTACGAGGCCGTGCGGCAGAGACTCGGCTGATTCTGCATAAGAAGGTACATATATGTCGGAGCAGAGCCCTGAAAAACTGAATAGTTCGGAAGCGCCTGCCGAGACTTATTCTCTGGCTTCCATCCTCTCGGAGTACAAATCGGAGGCGTTCATCCGCAACGAGCGCCGCCTGAGCAAGGAGGAGCTGGAAAAGCGCGCGGATGAGATCATCCGGGAGATGAAGCGCAGCGTGGAGGAGGAGCTTTCCGAGCCGGAGCCCAGTGCGCAGGAGCCGGAGGCGGAAGGAGCCCCGGAAGAAGCGCAGGCGGAAGCGCCTGCCCCTGCGGAGCCGCTCCCGTCGCTTTCCGAGCTGGCCGCGGCGGACCTGCTGCCGGACCCTCCTGCGGAAGCTACGGGGAACACAGCCGGACCGGAGCCGGAGCCCCCGGCGGAAGTCAAGGGCGAGCCTGCGCCGCAGCCCCGGGAGGAGGAAAACAGGGAAACGCCCCCGGCTGCGGAAGCGCCCCAGTCCGAGGCGCAGCCTCAGCCGGAAGAACCGGAGCCGGAACCCACGGCGCAGCCGGAGGAATCGGAGAAGCCCGAAGAAGCCGAAGAAGCGGAGGAGACCGAAGAACCGGAAACGCCGGAGGAGCCTGAAGAGCCGGAACCGGAGGAAGACAAATGGCCGTCTCCGGCGGAAGAACGGAAACGGCAGAAGCGGGAAGCCCGCGCGGAGAGGGCCCGCCGAAAACGGCAGCAGCGGGAGGAAAAGGCGCGCCTGCGCAAGGAAGCCCGGGAAAAGGAGCCGGAGAACGTTCCGGAGCTGACGGCGGAAGAAGCGGCGAAGCAATATGCTTCCGGCGTGGCTTCGCTGCGGCGGCGGATGATCCCTGCCTTCGCACTTTCCGTCGTGATGGCCCTGCTGCTGTTCCTGGGCGGCGGTTCCCTGGGACCCGAAGCGCTCCGGGGCGGCAGGACCCTCTGGATCCTGCAGGCGGCCATGCAGCTGGCGGTCATGATCCTGGGGCTGGACGTGCTGGCCAAGGGCGTGACGGACCTCCTGTCCGCAAAGCCCGGCTGCGAGACGGTGGTGCTCCTTGCCAATATCGCCGCGGAGATCGACGCGGTCCTGATGATATCCGGCCACGGCGGCGAGCCGGGCCTTCCGCCTTACTGCGTGACGGCGGCTTTCACCCTGGCCTTTGCCCTCTGGGGCAGCTACTGCCGCCGCAGCGCCTTCCGGGAAACGATACGGGCCATGCGCCTGGCAAGCGTCCCCACCGTGGTCTCCTCGGAGGACAAGCTGGCGGAGGAGGGGAGCATCCTCAATAAGAAACTGGGCACCGCCAAGGGCTTTTTGCAGCGCGCCACGGAGCCGGACCTTCCGGAGCGGTTCTATCACAAGGCCGTGCCGCCCTGTCTGCTCCTGCTGCTGGTGCTGGCCCTGGCCGCCGCCTACCTTTCCGGTACCGGCGCGATCTTCCGCTGTTTGGCGGCGCTGAGCTGTGCCGCCGCCGCCATGAGCGCCACGATGGTCTATGCCCGGCCCTTCTTCCTGACCGCCAAGAGGCTGAGCCTCAGCGGCGCGGCCCTGGCCGGCTGGCGGGGAGCGGAGGATATGGCAAAGGCCGTGGGCCTGGTGATCCGGGATCTGGACATCTATCCGGAGAACTCCGTGATCCTCAATGGGATGAAGGTCCTCTCCGGGGCCCATGTGGAAAAAGTTGTGGCCTACACGGGCAGCGTCATCCTGGCGACGGGGAGCGGCCTGCGCCGGGTATTCGGGGAGCTGATGCGGCAATATGCCGCGCCGCTCTACCGGGTGGAGGATTTCGACTGCGGCACCGAGGGGGGCGTCAGCGCCTTCATCGGCGCGGAGCAGGTGCTGGTGGGCACCGGCGCTTACATGAATCTCATGGGCATCCGCGTCCCCGGCAGCGTGGACGTGGCAGGCGCGGTCTACACCGCCATCGACCATGAGCTCTGCGGGGTCTTCATCGTCAACTATCTGCCCCAGGAGCTGGTGCAGAATGCGCTGTACCGGCTGGAGAGCGGGCGGATGCGCCCCATCTTCGCCATTCGGGACTTCAATATCAGCCCCTCCATGATGATCCAGAAATTCCGCCTCAACGAGGGGAGCATCAGCTTCCTGCCGCCGGAGAACCGCTATCAGCTGAGCGTGGAACCGGAAACGGAGGGGAAACCCGCCGCGCTCCTCAGCCGGGAAGGGCTGTGGCACTATTCCGAGACCGCCCGGGGCGGGCGGCGGCTGTGGCGCACCACCCGGCGCGCCCTGCTGATGACGGTGCTGGGGGCGGTGCTGGGCGTGCTGATCGTGTTCATCTCCTGCGCCAGAGGGGCCTTCGCCTCCGTCAGCCCGGTGAAGCTGCTGCTGGCGATGCTCCTTTGGGCCTTTGCCACCCTGATGATCGCGGAGTCCGCGGAGGGCGACTGATATACCGCGCATATTTCCCGGGCGGGAAAGAAAAAAACTTGTAATCCAATTGTATTTCGTGTATAATCAAAATCTGTGCAGAACTTCAATAAGGAGAGGTAAATATGTCTGAGAAAATCCGCAATATATGCCTGCTGGGCCACGGCAGCACCGGCAAGACCAGTCTTGCAGAGAGCATCCTGTACCTGACCGGGATGACCGACCGTCTCGGCAAGGTCGTCGAGGGCAACTCCGTCTGCGACTTCGACGCAGAAGAGATCAAGCGCCAGATCAGCATTTCCACCGCCACGGTCTATGCCAAGTATCAGGGCACCAAGATCAACATTCTGGACACCCCGGGCTTCTTCGATTTCGCCGGGGAAGTGCAGGAGGCCCTTCGCGTCGCCGATGCGGGCATCATCTGCGTTTCCGCCAAGGACGGCCTGAACGTGGGTGCGGAGAAGTCCTGGAAATATCTGAAGGAGGCCAACAAGCCCCGCGCCATCTATATTTCCAAGACCGACGAGGAGCATGCGGATTTCGACCGGACCTTCAACCAGCTGCGGGAAAAGTTCGGCAGCACCGTCAGCGCCTTCACCATGCCCGTGGTGGAGAATGAAAAGGTCACCGGCATCATCGACGTGATCGCCAAGAAGGCGTTCCACGTGGTCAAGGGCAAGCGGGAAGAGATCCCCGTGCCCGCCGAGGCCGCCGACCGCCTGGAAGAGCTGTATCAGGAAGTGGTGGAGAACGCCGCTTCCACCAGCGAAGAGCTGATGGACAAGTACCTGGAGACCATGGAGCTGAGCCAGGAGGAAGTTTACGGCGCGCTGAGCACCGGCGTTGCCGAGGGTGAGATCTGCCCCGTCTTCTGCGGCTGCGCCATGACCGGCCTGGGCACCACCGTCCTGCTGGACGCCATCGTGAACCTGTTCCCCGATCCCATGGAAGGCGGCGAGCCCGTCAAGCCCGACGAGCCGACCCGCGCCATCATCTACAAGACCATTTCCGACCAGTTCGGCAAGTTCTCCCTCTTCAAGGTCATTTCCGGCAAGGTCACGCCCGATATGACCCTGGTGAACGCCCGCTCCGGCGCCAACGAGAAGCTGGGCCACATCTATATGATGCAGGGCAAGAAGAACGTGGAAGTGCAGGAGATCGGCTGCGGCGACTTCGGCGCCGTTGCCAAGCTCAGCGATTCCAAGACCGGCGACACCCTCTGCGACGCCCGCAAGGTGGAAGCGGCCCCCGGCATCGAGTTTGCCGAGCCCTGCTACTCCATGGCCATCGCCCCCAAGACCAAGGGCCAGGACGACAAGGTGGCCCAGGGCCTCAGCCGCCTGGGCGAGGAAGACCCCACCTTCACCGTGGTGAACAACGCCGAGACCAAGCAGATGGTCATTTCCGGCGCCGGCGACATCCATCTGGATGTGCTGTGCTCCAAGCTCAAGAGCAAGTTCGGCGTGGAAGTGGTCCTGAGCCCCTCCCGCGTGCCCTACCGGGAGAAGATCCGCAAAAAGTACGAGGCCCACGGCCGTCACAAGAAGCAGACCGGCGGCCACGGCCAGTTTGCCGACGTAAAGATCCGCTTCGAGCCCCAGGAAGAGCAGGAAGACATGATCTTCGCCGAGGAAGTGTTCGGCGGCAGCGTGCCGAAGAACTTCTTCCCCGCAGTGGAAAAGGGCCTGCGCGAGAACTGCGCCAAGGGTGTTCTGGCCGGCTACCCCATGGTCTATCTGAAGGCCGTGCTTTACGACGGCGACTTCCATCCCGTGGACTCCTCCGAAATGGCCTTCAAGACCGCTGCCGGCCTGGCCTATAAGGAACTGGTCAACGCCAGCCCCGTGATCCTGGAGCCCATCGGCACCCTGACCGTCACCATCCCCGACAACTACCTGGGCGACATCATGAGCGACATCAGCTCCAAGCGCCGGGGCACCGTTCTGGGCATGAACGCCCACGACGGCATGCAGATCGTGGAAGCCGAGGTCCCCATGGCCGAGATGTCCTCCTATACCATCGACCTGCGCAGCATGACCCAGGGCCGCGGCTCCTTCTCCCTGAAGTTTGCCCGCTATGAGGAAGCCCCCGCCATGGTGCAGCAGAAGATCATCGAGGATGCCAAGGCGGAAGCCGAAGCCGAATAAACTTCACAAGCATAGAATCGCCCGCCGCGGGAGACCGCGGCGGGCTTTCTCATGGGTTCATGCAGAAAGGCCATAGCGCTGCATCAGCGATATGAGCTTGGCCCGCTTTTCCCCGCTCAGCTCCGTCAGGGGCAGCCGCAGTTCCCCGGAGCATAGCCCTGCCGCTGCCATGGCAGCCTTGACGGGGATGGGGTTCACGTCCAGAAACAGGGCTTCCATCAGCTCCAGGTATTCATAGTGGAGGGAGGCCGCGTCCCGATAGTCGCCCGCCAGGCAGAGCCGCGTCAGCTCGCTCATGGCCTCCGGGATCAGATTGGCGCAGACGGAGATCACCCCTTTGGCGCCCAGGGCCATGAGGGGCAGGGTCAGGGAGTCGTTGCCGCTGTAAAAGCTGAAGTCGGCGGGGCAGAGACGCATGGCCCGGGAAATGGCGTCCAGGTCCGTCCCAGCCGCCTTCACTCCTGCGATGCGGGGGTGGCGGCTCAGCTCCGCCAGGGTCTCCGGCGCGATGGCCATGCCGGTGCGGGCGGGCACATCGTAGAGCAGGATGGGCTTTTCGGCCCGGTCGGCCAGATAGGAATAATGGCGGATCAGGCCCGCCTGGGAGGTCTTGTTGTAATAGGGCGTCACCAGCAGCGTTCCGTCCGCGCCGGCATCCTCCGCCTGCCGGATCAGGGTCAGCGCATGGTCCGTGCTGTTGCTGCCCGCTCCGGCGATGACGGGGATTCTGCCCCGGGCGCAGCGGACGGCTTCGCCCACGATGGCCTTGTGCTCCGGATAGGAAAGCACGGCGCTCTCCCCGGTGGTGGCGCAGACCACGACGGCGGCGCAGCCCCCGGCGATCTGGAGCTCTATGAGCCTGCCCAGGGCAGGGAAGTCCACTTCGCCGTCCTTGAAGGGGGTGACCAGGGCGGCGGCGCAGCCGGTGAAGACAGGTTCCTTCATGGGTATTCCTCCTTTCTTCATGAAAAAGAAAAGGACCGGGACGCATCAAACGTCCCGGTCCCCGGTGTCTTCGGATAGATCAGATATAATTCTCCGCGCAGAGCAGCTCCGCCAGCAGCACAGCGCCGCCGGCAGCGCCCCGCAGGGTGTTGTGGCTCAGGCAGACGAACTTGTAATCGTACTGGGTGTCCTCCCGCAGACGGCCGATGGAAACGGCCATGCCGTTCTCCAGATTGCGGTGCAGCTTGGTCTGGGGCATGTTGTCCTCCGTGAAATAGTGGAGGAACTGCTTGGGCGCGGTGGGGAGCTGCAGCTCCTGGGGACGGCCCTTGAACTCGGCCCAGCGCTTCAAAATCTCCTCCTTGGAGGGCTTGTCGCGGAAGGTGGCGAACACGGCGGCCATATGGCCGTTGGAAACCGGCACGCGCAGGCACTGGGCGGTGATGGCGGGCTTGAGAGCATTGACGATCACGCCGCCTTCCACCTTGCCCCAGAGCTTCATGGGCTCCTTCTCGGATTTCTCCTCCTCGCCGCCGATATAGGGGATCACGTTGTCCACCATCTCCGGCCAGGTCTCGAAGGTCTTGCCCGCGCCGGAAATGGCCTGATAGGTGCACACCAGGACCTTCTCCAGCCCGAAGTCCCGCAGGGGATTCAGGGCGGGGACATAGCTCTGGAGGGAGCAGTTGGATTTGACGGCGATGAAGCCCCGCTTGGTGCCCAGGCGCTTGCGCTGGCTCTCAATCACAAGAATATGCTCGGGGTTGATTTCCGGTACCACCATGGGCACGTCCGGCGTCCAGCGATGGGCGCTGTTGTTGGAGACCACGGGACACTCCAGCTTTGCATAACGCTCCTCCAGGGCCTGGATCTCGTCCTTTTTCATGTCCACGGCGGAGAAAACGAAATCCACCATCCCGGCGATTTTTTCCGCGTCGGCGGTGGCGTCCATGACGATGAGATCCTTGGCGCAGTCGGGCAGGGGCGTCTCCAGCTGCCAGCGGCCTTCCATCACGTCCGCATAACGCTTGCCCGCGCTGCGGGGGCTGGCGGCCACCACGGTCAGGGTGAACCAGGGGTGACCCTCCATCAGAGTAACGAAACGCTGGCCCACCATACCGGTAGCGCCGATCACGCCGACTTTGTACTTCTTCATAGCAATCGCTCCTTTTCACCCATTGATAATATTTGCATCTTGTCGGACCGGGGAAAATCCTGTATAATACCAAAATGGACTGCCCGCTGCCGACGGACGCCTGCTTTAACGATATAGGGCATCATAGCACTACCGTACAAGGAAAGTCAAGGCGGCAGAGCAAATTCCACGACTAAAGTAACCGATGATTCAATCACCGCGCACGTCTTGCCGGCATATTTGCCGCCTGATTTAGTCAAAAATCTTGCAATACACAGAGTATTCCTGCGATTTTTCGCCTTCATCAGGCGAAAAATCTGCTCGACAATCCGCACACGCCGATTTAAGGCAACACCGCACAATTCTCGGCACACATCTTGCTTGCATAATGTTCCGTCATATTGCCCGAAAATCTTGGCCAATACAGCAAGTATTACCCGCGATTTTCAGACAATCTGACGAAAATTCTGACTGCGCAATCTGCGCACCAGAATTATGCGGTGTTGCCTTAATCATCGGTTACTTAAACAGAAAACTTCGATGCGAGGAACCTATGATACACAGAATGAATAAGCTCCGGCGGACGCTGCTCCTCACCCTTATCTGCCTGCTCCTGTGCCTTCCCATGACTGCGGGCGGCGCGGAGGATCCGGCGCCTTATATCCGGGTGGGCCTCTATTGGGGGGACCGGGCCCTGGAAGGGGCGAATCTGCTCAACTATGTGGGCAGCGGCTACGACCTGGGTTATTTTGACGGGAACCGAGAATTCATCCCCCTCATGCACACAGAGGAAAAGGGCATCAGCATGCTCAAGGACTGGAGCCTCTATTATGTGGGCGGCCAGTATACCTCGGAGGGCTCCTCCGGCAATCTGCGGGTAGGCTGCTACCACATCCGCCTGGGCAGCTGTGAGAGCTATGAGGAAGCTGCGGAGATGGCCTCCGCCTATACCGACGGCTATGCGGCCTTCATGAACGGCAGCTGGTACGCTTTCTGCGGCAGCTATCTCAGCCAGTCCGCCGCCGAAGAAGCAGCCGCTGACCGGGGCATCTACGGCACGGCCATGACCGCCTCCAGCCGCTGCGTCACCGTGGTGGTCACCGGCACGGACCGGGTCATTTTCCAATATGACGGGGGCACGGAAACCTCCCTGGGCGTCATGCCGCAGCCCGACGAAAACGGGGAGAGGCCCATCACCTGGTTCCGGGGCTACAAGTATTACGGCGGCTTCCAGTATACCCGGCGGGACGGCGGGAATCTCACGGTGGTGAACATGCTGGAGATGGACGATTATATCTGCGGCGTGGTGCCCTATGAGATGAGCCCCAGCTGGCCCCTGGAAGCGCTGAAGGCCCAAGCCGTCTCCGCCCGCACCTATGCCGCTTCCCAGATGGGGAAGCACGCTGCCAGCGGCTTCGACCTCTGCAACGGCACCTGCTGCCAGGCCTATCTGGGCGTGAATGTGGACGCGGCGGACTGCGAGGAGGCGGTGCGCTCCACCAGCGGCGTCTACGTCACTTATGAGGGCGAAATGGCGAGTACGTTTTATCATTCCTGCGACGGCGGCGCCACCGAAAATTCGGAAAACGTGTTCTACGAGGCCATTCCTTACCTCAAGGGCGTCAAGGACCCCTATGAGAGCTATGTGGACACCGGCTATGAGCAATGGTCCTATGTCTATACCGCCGACGAGATCACCTGGATCTTGCAGAACAAGGGATATAACTGCTCCCGGATCGTCAGCGTCACCCCTACATATACGGAGATGGGGAATATCCTATCCCTGCGTTTCGATGATTCCGCAGGGGTCAGCTGGACCTTCTCCCGCAGCCGCGCCTCCACCATCCTCAACAGCCAGACCTATAACCGCATCATCCACAGCCAGCGCTTCACGGTGACGGACGCCAATGCGGAGACGGAGCCCCTCTGCGTCAATGAGGCGGCGAATCCCCTCTCCGGGACAGACAGCCTTTTTGTGGTGGACGGCGGCGGCCAGGTGCAGAGCCTGGGAGAGCGGGGGTCGATCAGCGTGGTCACCGGCTCCGGCACGGAGACGGTGAACCTCAGCGGCAGCGGCGCCACCATCACAACGGAACGGTTTTTGATCTCCGGCTCCGGCTGGGGCCACAACGTAGGCATGAGCCAGTATGGGGCCAAGGCCATGGCGGAGCTGGGCTTTACCTATGACGAGATTTTGAAGTTCTATTTCAGCGGGGTGGATGTAGGGTGAAGACAAAGGATTTTTACTATGACCTGCCGGAGGAGCTGATCGCCCAGACGCCCCTGGATAAAAGGGATTCCTCCCGCCTCATGCTGCTGGACAAGACGACGGGTGAGCTGGAACACAGCGTATTTTCCCGGCTGCCGGAGTATCTGCGGCCGGGGGACTGCCTGGTGATGAACGACTCCCGCGTCCTGCCCGCCCGGCTCATCGGCCATCGGGCCACCGGCGGCGCCGTGGAAGTGCTGCTGCTGACGGACAAGGGGGACGGCGTATGGGAATGTCTCACCCGCCCCGGCAGAAAGACCCCCGTGGGCACGAAGCTCTATTTCGGGGACGGGGAACTGAGCGGGGAAGTGGTGGAGGCCGTCAGCGACGGCAACAAGCGCATCCGCTTCACCTATGAGGGCATCTTCCTGGAGGTGCTGGAGCGGCTGGGCCGGGTGCCCCTGCCGCCCTATATCAAGGCGGAGCTGAAGGACCCGGAGCGGTATCAGACCGTCTATGCCCGCAGCCCGGGGAGCGCGGCGGCCCCCACGGCAGGGCTGCATTTCACCCCGGAGCTCCTGCTGGAGCTGAAGGAAAAAGGCGTGGAGCTCTGCTATGTGACGCTCCATGTGGGCCTTGGCACCTTCCGCCCGGTGAAGGAGGAGGAGATCGAGGGCCACGAGATGCATTCGGAGTTCTGCATGATCCCCTCGGAGGCGGCCCAGGCGATCAACGCCGCCAAGAGGGAAGGGCGGCGGATCATTTCCGTAGGCACTACCTCCTGCCGGACCCTGGAGGCGGTGGCGGATGAGCGGGGGATGGTGGTGCCCTTTGCGGACTGGGTGAATATCTTCATCTATCCCGGCTACCGCTTCAAGTGCGTGGACGCCCTCATCACGAATTTCCATCTGCCGGAGAGCACCCTCATCATGCTGGTGAGCGCTCTGGCGGGCCGGGAACATGTGCTGGCGGCTTATCGGGAGGCCGTGGAGCGGCGTTATCGCTTCTTCTCCTTCGGTGACGCCATGTTTATTCACTGATAACGAAAGGGCAGCCCCGCGGGGCTGCCCTCAGCCTGTAGACAAACCCTTTTGGCGGAGTTTCGATAAGCATGGGGGATTTGTGAAGGGGGACGGGAATCCCCCTTCACGTTATATCCTTGCAAAA
>JAEEGK010021589.1_pt1 | contig 13593 bp, 6 predicted proteins | sample 8958771 | NCBI WGS metagenome assembly JAEEGK01 (sample SAMN16246547, study PRJNA631951) | gut metagenome | biome: gut microbiome; feature: rumen; material: SC-attached | host: Bos | place: Iran: Karaj | collected 2018-10 | reverse complement strand
TCCCATCTGGCTGTATACTCGGATGTTGGGCAGCAGTCATACATGATAATGACGCTACCTTTATTCAAGTGCTTCAAGTTGTTCTGAATGTCACGTCAGATTTGATTATGTTCGTGGAGACCGTCAATGAATATGATGTCAAAGTTATCTGTGCATTTCTCGAAGTAGTTGTCTGATGTAAGCTGGTATGTAGCATGTGCTTCAGGCTCTGGGTCAAAGGATATCTTGCGCTGACATTTAATCTTATTCAGATTCTCATTTCTGAAACAGCCAATCTCAAGATAAAACGTGAAACCACACGCTTATCTATGAAATGCTGTATGATCTCTGTTCTGGTCATTATTCCTCGTCTTTAAATGCCTTGACCAATCTCTTGAAGAATCCTTCTTTACGTTTATGCTTAGTAAGATATTCTTTAACCATATTATTAGCTCTGACATCTTCAATAGCAGTATGCTTCTAATTACGTCAGGTACCAAGATTTCTTTAATGAATTCGCGAGATGTCATCTTATTAAGAAATGATTCTTCGCCTTTCTTCAAGTGATGAACGACGATTTCATCATCGAGCGAGAATACGAACAGTTCTTCAATCTCGTCTTCGTTCAATCCAATTTCATAAGGCTTCATACCCTAATAGTAATTCTTGCTGCGTCAACCAAATCTTCTGCAAGCTGTGCGACTTTCTCTGTAACTTTAAATGAATTAACTATCTCCTTTATTAGCTGAATGGTGTCATCACTTCTTTAATGGACTTATCGTCGAAGGCAGCCATTTCCTTAAGTTGCTGTTCTGTAAGACAAGCCTGAGTTGATACTGTCTGCATATATCAAGCAGGGTTAACTTTTAATCAGGTACCCAGTCTTTCTTCCAAGGATTTGGCTGTAACTGCAATTCTGGGTTGAGTTCAATCCAATGCAGTCTGTTCTCGATGTCCATAAACTTCTGTTTTAATCTTAATGAACTTGCTGATTATAAACTTGATAAATAAATTATTAATTTGATTGAAATTTCATTTAAAAAAATGTGTTTAAATTTTTTATTTTTTTTATTTTTTTTTATTTTATTTTATTTATGGGAAATGATTTTTGTAATGTTTCTCAAAGAGTAAAAGATTTAGATTTAAAAACAGAATTTGGTATAATTGATGAGAATTCGCAAGAAAAGGATTTAAAGATATTAAATCAAGAAGATAAATTAATGGATATTAATTCAAAAATAAATAATGAAAAAACAAAAAGTTTAGAAATAAAATTAAATGAATATGGAAAAATTATTAAAAATGAAGAAATTGATGAGATAATTAAAGAAAAAATTAAAAATATACCTAATTTTCTGAATATTAATAAATTAGATTTATCAATTCATCAAACAGAATTTACTACAATTGCAAATAATCCCATAATAAAATTTAAAAAAGATGGAACAATATATCAAGGAAATTGGAATAATAATCACCAAAAAGAAGGTTATGGAATTTACATAATTCCAGATGGAGGAATTTATAAAGGAATTTATAAAAATGATTTTATGGATAATTATGGGATATTTATTGATGAAAATGGAAATTATTATAAAGGAAATCTAAAAAATGGGAAAGAAGAAGGAAACGGTGAACTCCTTATCAAAGATAAATTTAAATATTATGGAGAATTTTCAAATGATATTCAAAATGGGAAGGGAAAAGAAGAAAATTTAGTTGATGGTTCAATTTATGAAGGAGATTTTGTGAACGGAGTTAAAAATGGAAAAGGTAAATTAACTTTAAAAAATGGAACAACATATATTGGAGATTTTAAAAATGGGAAATTTGATGGAGAAGGAATGATAAATTTTATAGATGGAAGGATTTATAAAGGAGAATTTAAAAATAATATGATGAATGGTCAAGGAGAATTTATTTGGAAAGATGGTTCTAAATATATTGGATATTATAAAAATAATCAAAAACATGGTTTTGGAAAGTATGAATTTAATCCTAATAAATATTATGAGGGTTATTGGTATAACAATAAACAACATGGACAAGGCTTTTATTTTTATAATGGAAAAAAATTAAAAGGTTTATTTAGATATGGAAAAATTATAATGAAACAAAATTAATTAAATGATATATTATTGGTGTATATATTATTAATACAATTTTTTTAAAATCATTAATTTTGTTTAAATATTTAATATATAAGTTTATTGTGAATAAATACTATTTATAAAATGAAAATTTTTGATAAAGCTTCTAGCTAACAATAAAACCAACGAAAAAAAATCAGCAAATGCTCAATTACTCACTTATATAGGATTTTTAAATAAGAAACTTGTAGTTATTATAACCATACATGAATACTTGATTTAAAACGAAGAATCCAAATTTAAACTTGAAATACTTGAAAGGGAAAAACCTAATAGTTTTGAAAAAGAATATATTTAATTTTTTTTATTTTTATTACCTGAAAAAATTAAAAAAATATCAATAAAAGATTTTAAGACAATTAGAGATAAAAAAAAATGTGTTTGTTTTTTTTAAAATTTCTTTTTTTACTTTATAATATTTTAGATTTTTTATTTTACTTAAGTAAAGTAAAATAATGGAAAACCTGCAGCGAGAGGATCTAATCCCATTGAGGAAGCCCAGGGCTACGAAACGCTGCAGCAGACCTAAGGCATGCACGCCGACATAATTCAGGAACATCGCTGTGAAAATCGCGTACATGATCATATTCATGATAAACGCCAGCCGCTGATTTCAAAAAAGAGAACAGACAGAAAAAGAAGACCAATGTGACCCCTGAAAAGCTCTAATTCCTTTCGAAAAGTACCCTGAAATAGGGAATCATTCCATTTATCAAGCAAAACACTGTCTCCGAACTGGTGAAATGGCCAACTCGCGCCTCACCGATCTATATGGATATTTAAAAATCACTTGTTGAATCAAAAACTAAATGTATAAATTAAAAAGTTGTTTTTTTAATAAAATATTCATTTCAAAAAAAATGGAAAAAGTTAGCTTAACAAAACAATAAAATTATTTCCTTGTGAAAATGTTATATTTTTCCCAAAAATTCATGATTTCATAAAAGAAAACCAGATAAATAGCCTAAGAAACTATAAACAATGATAAGGACAACTTTTTGAAAAATGATGGTTTTTCACAAAAAAAAAAAGAATCTATATTTTCTAAAGTAAAAAAGAAAGGTTTTTATTGAATAAGATCATCTAAATCCTAATAATACTTTAGGTAAGAGAAGTTCATAAAAATTTTGTCATATGAAGGATATACTTACTTATATACTTATCATGTCAAATGATTATTAAGAGAGAAAATCAAAAATAAACAAATATATCTAAAATTTTCTTAATGAGAATAAAGGAAAAATCGTTTTTACATTTCTTGGGAGATATAAAGAATTCATGTATTCTATTTAAAGAAAAAAAGAATTAAGAACATTAAGATTTTAAAGAAAAAGAAGAAAAGCGAGAAATGAAACAAAAGAAAGAGACTAAACAAGGAGAAAAGAAAAAACATGGAAAAGAAGAATAAAAAAGCAGGTGAATTAAACAAAAAGAAGATAATCAAATGAACAAAAAGAAGGAATCTATAATAAAGAAGATTGAGAATGTCAAAAAGGAAAGAAAAAAAAAATGACTGAATCTTATGAGTATGATAAAAGAAAAAAGAACACTTCTGGATGAGACTCAAAAAAAACAAGAAAAGAATAAAGACAAGAATGAAGAAAAATAAGAAAATAATATAGTGAAAGAAATTCCAAAGAATGAAGATCATTATAAATTTTTTGAAACTGAGTTTCATGTATTTTTTAAAAAATATTTTTGGAAAGTTTTTTTCGGCGATTTTCATGAATAGATCACATTTAATCTAATTGATTAATGAAGATTTATTAATCTATAAAATTCTTTATATATCCTTTCAGAAGGATATATAATTATAAAAATATTTATCTTTTCTTTCATTAATCATATATTTTATCAAAAGTAAGTTATCTCATTTATACAAAAACTAATTATTTTTAAATAAAATTAGATTTAATTAAAACACAGAAATAAAAAATTATTCCTTTCCCAATTCTATTATTAAATATTCACAAAATAATTATTTTGATTGTAGAATTCTTTCAATTGAAAAAATATTTACTGTAAATTCTAAACAAATCATTAAATAAAATTAAATCAAATTAAATAATTTCAAACAATCAATTTCTTTGAAAAATAATTAAGAAACACTCATTCAACACAATTCAACGAAAAAATGGTGTAATTAATGAATAGTAAAATTTGATTTAAAAATCGACTTACATAATTATAAGAATGGATTTAAAAATGTTATTTAAACAAATTTTTTGGAAAAAAAATAGAAATTAAATGATATTGTATGTCTAACTCACTGTTTAAAAAAATTACAAATCAAAAAAGGAAAATCCAGATTTAAAGGAAAATACAAGAAATAAGTTTTTTGTAGAATTAAATTTTTTATTTTAATAAAAATTCTTTAAATTCAAAATAAATTAATTTTTTAATGGAAAATTTAAATTCATTAAAATCATCGTCAAAAATAAAAATAAATTCTAATTCAAAAAAAATTAAAACTCAAATCATACCAATTAATAAGAAAAACTTTCTTCCAATAAGTAAAATGAATATAAAAAATAAAATTCATATTTCTAATTCAAATTACGAAACTACAATAAAACCTATATTGAACACAACGACAAAATTAGAAGTTAATAATAAAATTCAATATAAACGAGTATTAACTCCTAATAAAATAAGATTTTCACATCATGCCATTAATTGTCAAACTCCAATTAAAAATAATCATAAAAAACAATTATCAATTAATAATATTATTGGAAATATATATAGTAATAATTATAAAGGATTTAGAAAGTTTAATTTTGAAAAAATTAGAAATAAAACATCAAATAATAGTAATCAAAATTCCATAAATGAGATATTTCATCAACCTCAACCTAAAAGTAATTTAATTAATGAAGGAAATAGTTATTTTATTGCAGGTGAACAATTAAAAATTGTTCATTCTTTGAAAAAAGAATTAAAATTAAAAAACGATGAAAATATTAAATTAAGAAATGAATTATCAAAATTAAATAAGGAAAATTTAGGAATTTTAGAATATAATAAATTAAATGGAATGGAAATTGAAAATAATTTAATTAATCAAATTAATAAAACATGTTCAAGAAAAGAAGAAAAAAAAGAAAATATTCAAATAAATGATATTAATAAATCTTTATTAGAGCATCAAAAAAAAATGATAAATGATTTAAATTCCATAAATGAACAATTAAAAAATGAAAATAAATTATTAAAAAAAAAAAATTACAATTCAAATGACTTAACAAAAGAAATTGGAAAATTAAAAAAAATTATTGAAACAAACACTCAATCTTATGAAGAAAACCAAAAATCTTTAGGAGAAAAGTTAATTCAACTCGAAGAAGAAAATCAAAAATTAAAAAAGTTTGAGAATCAAACCAATCTATATAAAAAAGAAAATAAAGAATTGAAAGAAAAATTAGAAGAATATAATAAAAATTTAATTAAACTTTTGTCAAGTAATAATATATTAGAGGAAGATAAACAAGATAATAAAGTATTAAAAAAAAAATTCAATTTTGAACAATTAGAAAAAGAAATCAAAGAATTAAAAGAAAAAATAAAAACAAAAAATCAAAACATTAATACAATTAAAGATTTAGAAATAAATTCAAATGAAATTTTAATTGAATCTTGTAAAAAAAAACAAGAATTTTTTTCATTCAGAATAGAACAAATAAATTATCAAGGTCAAGAAAAAACAAATATCAATGAAAAATGTCGTATTGAAGATTTTAATATTAGAAATAATTATAATATAAATATACAAATTGAAAATCAAGAGCAATTTAGTGTTCTAGATATTAAAAATATTAAATTTTTCCAAATAGAAAACACTAATTCTTTTCACATTTTAATAGATAATCAAGGGTCAGAAAAAAAATTAGAAGAAAAAAAAAAAGAAGATAACGAAAACAATTTTGAAGACATAAAAATAGAAGAAAAATTAACAGAAAAAAATAAATATGAAAATGTAAAAGAAGAAGATGAAAGAATAGAGGAAAAAAAAGAAGATGAAATTGAAATGACAGAATCAATGGAAAATGAAGTAAAAAAATTTGTTAATGATACCTTTAAAAATATTATTGAAATTAAAAAAATGAACATATGATATATAAAAAATAATTTATATATTCCTTATTTTTTGATTAAAAAATATAATATAGTAGACAATCAAATATAGCACTTATTTATAATATTTTTCTTTTTCCAAAAAACTAAAATTAAATTTTTTAAATTTATCTTTAATATAATTAATATAATCTCCCATATTATCATACCATTTTTCTGCTAAATTAGGGTGGAAAGTTTTTTTTTTATAAAACAGTACATAAGCATCTTTTGAAACAATTTCACTTTCTGAAATTTCAATTACTGAAGAATCATCATATTTATACCATTTATTATTATAATAATTTTTGCATACTGCAATATAATGACCAAAACTAATATTTCCATAATGATTTATTATACCCATTAAATCATATGTTTCTGAAATATGATGTACTTTAAGATTTAAGTTTTTTATGGGAAAATCTATGAAATTATCTATTTTAATATTTCCATCTGTCTTAAATCTTTTTAATTGAATCATTAATATATTAGGGGCATAATTGATTCTAATTGTTTTATATGCTTTTTGATTTACTTTACAACAAGAACAATACCAATCATTTCCTTCATCTAATGTTTCTCTTGATGAAAATTTTTTAATACAATCATAAATATCAATATTATTTTTTTCTTTTTCAATTTTAGATTTTTTTTTAGTAAAATTCTCTTGAGGCATGATCATCTTAAATATATTAAAGACAGTTTCTTTTAATTTATTTAATATATTTTTTGGATATACTAGTTCTAATTCAAAATCTGTTTTTGAATGAGTTAACCTTCTTTGATTGTAGTCGTAATATAAATAATTATTATCTATGAATAATCCATTGTTTTTTGGATATTTTTCTAATAAATCTTGAACTGACTTATAATCTTTTAATTCATTTAAAATACAATTGCTGCAATCAAATTTATTACAAAGAACACATTTTTTAAATTTATTTTTATTAATATTTACTACCCTAATTTGGGGAATTGATAAATCAATTGAAAAATTATTATTTAAATAAATTTCAAGAAATGAAATTTTCCACTTTATATTAATATAAATAAATCTTTGAAAACCAACATCTTTTCTCTTATAATTGGAAAAATAATTATTAATAATATCAGATTGAAAAACAGAAAAATTTATTAAAACTTTCAAATAATTATTACTCAATCCATAATTTTCATCAGTATAAATAAGTAAACTTGAAGTTAATAATTTTATAAAATTTTTTCTATTTTCTTCTTTAAAATCATCTTCATTATTTTTTTCAACAATTGAATTTATCTTAGAATGATAAATTAAATTAGAAACAGATTTGGTGTTTATTTTTTGAGAAAAAGTTAATTTAGAAGTTAAGATATCTTTACCATAATATAATTCTAGAAAAGTTTTATCAATTTGTGTATAAAAAGTTTGTTGAGGTTCAGAATATAAATCATTAATATGATATCTTTTAAATTTTATTTGAATGTTTTTATTTATTGAAACAAGATCACTATTTGATAAACCATCTATTTGAGAACTCATTTTGGAATCACATTTTATGAATTTGTTTTCTACATTTAAAAATATAGTTCTATCAATTTCAAAACAAAATAATAATATTTTATCCATTAATGTTCCTGGATAAAATATTTCAGATATTGTCACTAAATTATTATAAATTTTTTCAATTTTATTATTTTTGATTAAGCATATTATAAAACTAAAAGGGTGGATATTTAAAATATAGCTTATTTTATTTCTTAAATCTAAAATTATTAAATCATTTTCAATATAAATTGGAATTTGTAAGATACCTTTTTCAAAATTAAAATAAACAAAATATACCATAAATGAAATTTCAGTAAACAAAGGAATAGGTAAAGATAAACCTAAAAAAATTTCAAAGCTATGACTACAATTTTTACATTTTGCACATTGAACAGTAGATCTGAATTGACCTGAAAAAAAACAACTTATGATACTTTGATTGTTTACTAAATAATTAATTAGTTCATTTAAACCATTATTTTCTTGTTCTCTAAAATCTTTTAAACTTAATTTACTTGAAATTTCAGTAGTTGTTATTTGAAAATTTTTATTCAATTCTTTGTTATACAAATAAATTTGCTCATTTAAAAAATCTAATAGTGTAATTAAAAATTCTTGTGTGTCTTCTTGAGTATTTGTCATAAAAATTGAATTTCTTCTTCCTATTGAATTTCTAAATGATTGAATTGAAATTAATTTATCTTTTCCAAAATGAAGTCTTTTAACTATTTGAGTAAATTTTATTAATATATCATAAGTGTTGGTTTCTTTTTTATCTTTATTTTCTTTGGTTTCTTTTATTAATCTTTTATCAAAATCTTTTTTTAAAAAATAATTACTAAATTCATAAAAATTACTTAAACATTGAACTCCAGCATTCATATAACATGTATTGCCTAAATTTTTAATTCCCACCAAACCTAACAGAGAATTAGATTGAGAATAATTTTGTTTATTTTTGAATATTAATTTATTTTTTGTTTTTATATTCATTATTTTAAATTGTTCATATAATATAAATTAAAATTTTAAAATTAAAAAATATTATATTAAATTTAATTTTTTCAAATTAACAAACTTTAAATATTTTTTTGAATATTATTTGACAATTTTTTCCATTAAATTATATAGAAAAAAAATGTTCAAAATTTGATATTTTGATAAATCATTTGTTAAGAAAAAATTTTCATACAATTTAAGTTTTTAATTAATTAGTAATAACTTAATTACACACAAGAAGAGTTTATTCAAAAAATATATAAATTTAACTATAATTCTTCATTTTGGAAAATATATAAATTTTTCTATTTTTCTTTTAAAAGATTATTTTATTATATTCTTAAACTAAACACTTTTTCTTTTTTATGAAAAGAAAAAGATTTTTTTAAAATATTATTATATTTCTATATATTATATTAGTAAAAATAACATATTCTAAAAAATTATAATAGTATTTGCTTAAAATTTTTTTGAAATATTTGAAGGCCATAAATCTAAATTATTTTCATCAGTTTCATTTGTTCTAGGTTTATGAATTTCTGATAAATTTATATTTTCTATTTTTTTATTAGTAGAATTTTCTTCAAGGAATCTTTTATTACTTGAATAAAAATCATTATGTGTTTGAAGGGTGGAATTAATGTTTTTTAATATTTGTTTTTGTTGTTTTTTTCTAATTAAATCTTCATTATATAATCTATTGAAAACATTTCTAATGGAATTTGCAAAATTAGAAACCTTAGGTCTAAATGAATTTTCTTCTTTTTTTTTATAATGATTTCTTAAATTTTCAATATTTCTTTCTTTGAATAATTTATAAAATTCAATTCTTTTCAAAAAATTACTTGGATATTTTAAATTAATATTGAAATTTTTATTAATAGTAGGTTTAAAAGTTAAATTTTCTTCTTCATGTTTAATTTTATTAATTAATTCTTCAGTTACTCTACTTTTTTTATTTTCTTCATTTTTTATTTGATTTTCACTTTTTTCTTCATTTTTGTTTTCATCATCTCTTAATTTTTGAATTAAAGAAGAAGAAGATAATATTTTTTTTTTATCAAGTAATAAATAATTTAAATCTTTATTTTCTTGATTTAACCTTTTATCACATAAAATCATTTCAACTATTCTTTTTGGATTCTTTTCATTTTTTATTTTATCTGTCATATTTTCTTGGCTTTTATTTAATTTTTTATGTTTTCTCTTTCTTGAAAAATTAGAATGAGATGCAATTTCTCTAAGTTGCAGTTCTAAATTATAATTTTCTCTATTATATTCATTATCTTGAGAATCAGAATCCCAATATTCTCCTTTTATAGAAGCTCTTTTTCTTTGAGCTAATTTATCTTTTAAAATTTGATTATTTTTATATCTTTTCCAACATTTTTGAATTTTAATTGAACTTTGAACCATTTTATGGAATCTAATATGATATACCCTTTGTATTATGATAATTTTTTTATAACATTTCATAAATTTTTCAAATTTTTTCCTTGTTATAAAACCTCTTATATATCTTTGGATAATAACTATTTGGTTTATTAAAAAATCAAAATATTTGAATTTTTTTCTTCCTAAAAATCCTCTTATACAAGTTTGTAATTTTATTAATTGAGGAGTTATTTCTTTATAATCAAAAATTTTATAATTTTTATTTTTATTGGGGTCCATTAAAATTTTAATTTTATTAAATAAAATTGGATCTGTAACAACTGTATTTTTTTTTGTTTTTTTTATAGTTTCTTCTATTTCTTCAATGACATCATTTGATGTATTCATAATATCATTTTCATCTTTCAAATTTCTGTCATCTTTCGAAATTATAGAAAAAACATTATATTTTTCAGTTTTAAGAGAAGTCAATGGAGAAGTATTATTAATGATTCTTCCATTTTTATATATATTTAATATACATTGCCTTTTTAATAAATCTTCTCTTGAAAATTCTGTTTTTTCTAAATCACCTCTAATTCTTGGTAAAGATAAATTTTTATCAGATAATTTTATCGTTACATTATTACTATCTGAAGGAGTAGAATTTTTAGAACTTAATCTTTGAGTAACCAATCTAGAATTTTTAACATTTGAAAATTTAGTTTTCGTTTTATTTATTTTTATGTTTTGTGACATTTGTTGGGCTGTCTTAATCATTGCATTCAAATAATTCTTCATTTTATTTATAGTACCTTCTTTCATAATAACAAAATTTTTTCCAATTATATAATCACCTTCTCTACTTAAAATATTCATTGTATATTTTACAATATCTTTCTTTTCTAAATTTTTAAAACTTATATTTTGAAATTTGGGTTTTCCAAAATCCGCATTATTTAAAGAAACAATTTTATCTTTAATTCTTTCAAAATCTATACAAAATTCTTTTATAAAATCATCAATTTCTATCCATTCTTTATAACCATACCATACCCAATTTAATAAAGGAAATGCCAAACTATGCTTCATCATATTTATTGTTATTTCACTTGGAATTTCATCAAATTCTTTAGTTTTTTCTCTTTTCTTTTTTAATGAAAATTTATTTTCTCCTTTTTCATTGAAAAATATTTTATATGAATTATTTGAATGTAAGCAATACATTACAAAAGGTGAAATATCTTTAATTGATTGAAATAAACTTTTTAAAGTTTGTGAATAAAAAGAATAAAAATCTTTTGTATTATTTGTTAAAAGCATTTTATAACAAAACGAAATAACTGAATTTTGGCTTTTTGAAAAAATATCAAATATTTTTTTATTTTCAACAAATCCTTTAGCTTCAAAATATAAAGTTTCATAATTATATATAACTTGTTGATGGGAAAAACAAAATTTAAAATTAAAATCAGGGGGACTAAAATCTTCAGGTTGATTAAATTTAACACATTTAATGAAATGTTTTTTGAATTCAGAAGCTCTAATAAATTCATAAAAATTTCCAGATGTAAATGGTTGAGAAAAATAATCAAAAAATCCATTTTCTCCAAAACAAGCTTTAATGGTACTATAAGAATGAAGAGGTTTAAACATTTTTAATGTTATACCTTCTGATAATAATTTTTCTATAATTTGATAATATCTTGTAGAAGAATACATAAGTAAACATTCATTTGCTAAATTAGTAGTAAAACCTCCTAAAGTTTTGTCTTCAACTTCTCCAGGAAAATCTATAAAATTTATGTATTTAATTTTTGTCACAAAAGGATTTGGTTGAGAGGCTTTTCTAGATAAATTAATAAAATAAGATTTTAAATAATCTTTTAAACGAACTAAAATAAACTCAAATATAATATAATAAGTTTGTTTCATTAATGATATTATGAATGTTTTTGCTTCTTGACTTGTTTTAAATGTTCCTATTGTTTCTAAAAAAAAATCCTCTTCAATTGACAAATTTTTACATAATTTTTTAGATGCTAAACCTTTATGAATAGAAAATAATTCTTTTTTTTTTAGTTGACCTACTTTTACCTTGGATATTACAATTTCATTTAAATTAATCACAAAAGCTAAACATTGTAAAATAGAAATAACATCATTTTTTGGAAATTTAAACCATTTCATTAAAGAATGAAATCTATTCCATATTTCTAAATCATTTAATTTAAATCTTTCTTTTGTATTATCTGAAAAATTGTTGGAAAATTTCCTAAAAAAAGCTAGATTATTTTCATTATGTGGGATTTCAAAAATTTTCCTCAATTGTGAATTGGCTCCCTTAATAAAAGAATGTAAAATACTAAAAGATCTTCCATTTTCAGAAAAAGGTAAAGTAACATCTAAAATTTTTGCATCTAAATCGAATAAACAAATTTCGTCATTGTTATTAAATCCTAATTTCATTATCATTCCACATGATGTGCTTTCTATATTATTTTCTCTATAAATTGATCCAAAAATATGGATTAATTGAATACTTTTATGAATCATATCAAAAACTTCTGCTTCAAAATTTTTTGGACAGTATGAATAACAAAAATATTCTATGATATGTATTATATTAAATGTTTTTCCTGAACCTATTGGTCCCATTAAGCATACTGCTTGATCTTCATCTTCTTTTTTCATTATTTTATATACATAATGCATAAATGAATATAAATGAGGTTTTTCATTTATTTCTTGATTATTTTTATTTAATTTTAAATATGATTCTAAATTCAAATAATCGAATATAAAATTTGGACCGGGGTTTATATTTATTAAAAGAGAGGAACAATATTTAAAAAAATTTTTTGATTTTACCATTTGATTTAATGCTTTTAAGACTTCATTTTCTGTTCTCGTGTTTAAACTACTTAAATCATCTATAAAGGTTACTATTTTGGCTTTTCTCCTTTTTTGATATTTTTCAAATAATTCTAAACTTATTGGTATTCCCTCTAACATAAAATAATTTTTATTTAATTTTGATATTCTATTCATTTTCTTCTTTTTCTTATTTATTTTTCTTTTTTATTTATTTTACAAATATAAATTATAATAATAAAAAATAAAAATTTAAAATGACAAATGTTGCAGTATGTATAACCCATCCTCTTAGTCTTAAACTCCACCTTTTGTATAATGGGGAGGGTAGTTTTCTACACTATGGGAGTCTCTATACCCAAGAATAATTTCTTAACAATTGTCCATTCATTAATAATTTAAATTTTAAATAAAATAAAAAATAAATTGATTATAAGTTAATATATTATTTTTTTCTAGAGATTTTATTTATTTTATTTATTCTAAAATTAATAATTAATTAATTTAATTTTCTAATAAATTTTCATCTATGGGGATTGGGGATTGGGGATTGGGGATTGGGGATTGGGGATTGGG
>JAEEGK010021588.1_pt1 | contig 13593 bp, 8 predicted proteins | sample 8958771 | NCBI WGS metagenome assembly JAEEGK01 (sample SAMN16246547, study PRJNA631951) | gut metagenome | biome: gut microbiome; feature: rumen; material: SC-attached | host: Bos | place: Iran: Karaj | collected 2018-10 | reverse complement strand
TTTGTTAAACGTTTTCCTCCTGCTTGACATTGACCTATTATTAAGTTTTTTATGTCTTGTTCTTTCTCTGTTAATTCACTCATTTTTTTGTATCTTGGTAAAATATTAATTTTTTTTTATTTGGATTAATTAGTTTTTAATTTTTTATTTTTTTAAAATTAAATATTTTCTTTTATTTTAATATTTATTGTTTTTAAATATATTATTTACAACATTTTCTTTTTTTATTATTATTTTTATCATCATCACCTATTTTAATTTTCATTTCTTGAATATCATTAATTGTTCCTTGAATACCAGGTTTGAATTTAAGAGCAATTTGTTCAAATATTTTATTATAAAATAACTCAGGGAAATTTTCTCCTGTTTTAGCACTAACTTCTTCAAAAATCATTTTATTTTCTTGAGAATATTTTTCACCTTCTTCTTTATTTACTTCTCTTTTATCATTTAAATCAATTTTATTACCAATTAAAACAAAAATAACCTCTTCAAATTTAACATTTGTTAAATCTTTAATCCAAATTGGAATATTATTAAAACTTTCTTTTCTTGTAATATCATAAACTAACATTATTATATTTGCATCTCTTGTATACATTGGAATTAATGATCTAAATTTTTCTTGTCCTGCTGTATCATATAATAATAAATGAATATCTTGATTATCAATTTTTACATTTTTACTTTGAAAATCTAATCCTACTGTTGCTTGATAATTTTCATCAAATTTATCATCTACAAATCTATTTAAGATACATGATTTTCCTGTACCTTGATCACCTAAGAATATTATTTTAAATTTTGGGATTTCTTTTTTAGGTTTTAATTCTGTCATTTTTAAATTTTTAATTTTATTATTTAAATAAGTGGAAAATTTATAATAAAAAAAATATTAATATTTTAATTGTGTATTAATTCCTCAATAATAAAAATAATATTAAAAACGCTTTTAAAAATATTCATTATACCTAAAAAAGCATAAAAAAATTAAAAAAATAAATTTCATAAAAAAAATTTAAAAAAAGAATTTAAAAAAATAAAAAAATATAAAAAACCTTAGAAAAACAATGGCCACATTAACAAAAGATGTGATAATGAGAAAAGCAAAAGTATATAATTTAGAATTAATAAAACAACTTCAACTTTTCAATCAAATGATAGATAATATAGAAATAATAAAAGAAATGCCAAATTTAGAACAAATAACATTAAGTAGAAATCAAATAAGATCATTAAAAGGATTTGATAATTTAAAACATTTATCAATATTATCACTTCAAGATAATTTAATATCAGATTTTACTGAATTAATTCATTTAAGAAATTGTACTAATTTAAAAAAATTATGGTTAGGTCAAAATCCAATTTGTTCACAACCAGGATATAGATTAATTGTAATAAGATATCTTCCTTTTTTAGAAATTTTAGATGATATAGCAATAAGTGATGATGAAAGAGAAGGTGCTCATAATTTAGATAATTATTCTTTAAAAGGAAATTATTATAATAATAATGATTATAATTTTAGAAATTATAATAAAATGAATAATCCTTATAAAAGAGATTTTGCTAAGGAAAAAAAAAATGAAAGAGATTATAATTTTTATAATAATAAAAATTATAATAAATATAATCAATATGGAAATAGAAATTTTTATTTTGGAGAAAGTGAAAGAGAATTTGAAGAAAATTCTTATAGAGAAAGGTATAATACACCTCAAAAAAATAGTAATACTGGAGTTATGAATAGTATTTCATATTTATTGAAAGATATGAATAAAAATGAATTAGAATTTATTTTAAATGAAATTGATAAGAAAATGTCTATGTATTAAAGTTTTTTTAATATTTATATTGAATAAAATATATTTTTTAATATTGTAAATTTATATATTATTATTTTAAAACAAGTAAATATATTTTATTAAATGGTTTTTTTTTAATTTTTTATACATTGAATAATAATTTATAAGATAAATATTTTTTTATGGAAAAAACAAGTGAAAAAATTCCTTCAAACATTAAAGGTGATTTACAAAAATTTTATATTCTACTTGATAAAATGATAATTTTATATAAAAAAATCCAACATATATTTTTAATAAACTTAAACAATGTATTCAAAAAAAATATTTTCGAAGAATTATCAAAAGATAAATTAATAAAAGACACACTTCAAATATTAGAAAAAAATAAATATGACTTCAATAAATTACTAAGTACACAAATTTTAATAGATGAAGATAAAGATAATTTATATGTTTCCTTAACAAAAGAATTAAATATTTTAATAAATGACTCAATAATAGAAAGAAATAAAGAAGTAGATTTATTTAAAATTCCTTCAAATATGGGAAAAAGTAAAAAAAGTATATTTAAAGTTAAAAAAGAACATGAAGTAGAACAATTATCAAATTTTATAGAAAAAATATCTCCAAATCAAAAAATAGAAACATTATTAGAAATGGGATGTGGAAAATCATATTTAACAGAAACGATATTATCACATAATAAAAATTGTTTATATATTGGAATAGATATGAAAGAAAATTTAATAAAGAAATCAAATTCAATTAATAATAAAGAAAATTTCTTTGTTTTATATAGTATAGTCACAGCAAATAATTTTCAAAAATTTTATAATGAGAAAATAAAAGAAATTTTAATATCAAAAAATAAAACAGAAAATAATATTTTTTTATTAGGTTTACATAGTTGTGGAAATTTAACTTCAGATACATTAAAAGTATTTATTAAATATAAATGTTTTTCAGATTTAGCAATTGTTGGTTGTTGTATGAATTTATTAATTGAATATATTACACCAGAAGCAAAAAATTCACAATTATTTCAAAATTATTATAATACAATTGGTTATACTGTTAAAGGAGATTTTTTAGAAAAAACTTGTATTTTTAATTATAATTTTGATGATATTGGTTACCCTTTAAGTCAACATATTATTAAATTTTATCCTGAATTATTTTTAACGAGAACTGCAAGAAATTCTGCTATGCAAAATAATACTGAAACTGAACAAATTGATTCTATTATGTATAAGAAGTTTTATTATAGAACTTTACTTCAAGTTTTTTTTGATGATTATATTAATGAATATTCTTGGACATATGGTTTTGGAAAAATTGATTTAGATGAAAATGAGTCTTTTAAAGATTATTTATTAAAATTTTTTAAGGATGTTGATAAAAATAATGAAACTGTTAATAGGAAAATTGATGAAATTATTAAAAATATTGACATTGTTTTAAATGAATTTTTATCTAAACATAAAGGTAAAGAAAAAATATTATGGAGTTTAAATATGATTAGAATGAAATTTGCAAAATTAATTGAATATATCATTGCTTTAGATAGAATTATATATTTAATTGAAAATGGAATTGAAAAAGTAAAATTGGTAAAAATTTTTAATGAAATAATATCAACACGTAATATCTTGATCTATGCTTCAAGAAAATAAAAAATATTATATAAATAAATTAAAAAAATTCAACTAATAATATAAAAAATTTTTAATATTTAATTAATCAATAATAATAACAAATTAAAAAAGCCAAAAAAAAAATAAAAGAAAAAAAAAACAAAAATTACTAAAAAAAAAAACAAATTAACAAAAATAACCAATAACAAAGAAAAAAAAAATATAAAAAAAACCCTTTAACTAATATTAGTATCATCCTCATCAACCCATCTAATTCTTTTTCCTTCACTCCAAAATCCTTTCCTCCAAGTATTAGTAGTATTATTAAAAAACTCACCTTCACCATCTTGTTTTCCATTTTTCCAAAAACCTTTATATTTCCTTCCATCACTCCATTCAAAAACACCATAACCTTCTTTTTTATCTTCTTTATAATCACCTTGATATTTTCTATTATCAGGCCAAGTAAAAACACCTTGTCCATCCATTTTATTATTTAACCAACTTCCAATATATTTTCTCCCATCAGCCCAAGTATAAATACCATTACCATTAATATTATTTTCATAAAATTGTCCTTCATAAGAAGAACCATCAGCCCATTTAAATTTACCATTACCACTTTTCATTCCTTCTTTATAATCACCTTCATATAATGCACCATCAGGCCAAATTTCTTTTCCTTTTCCATCTTGTTTATCTTTTTTCCAAAAACCAATATAAGTTGCACCATCAATGTGTGTATAAGTACCATAACCATCTGCTTTATCATCTTCCCATTCACCTTCATATACATCACCATCTGCATGAGTTAATTTTCCTTTTCCATTTGCTTTATCATTTTTCCAATAACCTTCATATTTTGATCCATCATTCCATATTTGAATTCCACGACCATGACGTTCGTTGTTATTTATTGATAATTCACCATAGTATGTTGAAGAATTACCATAGTTTATTGGAGGAAAAAGATGGATTTTTGTCTGGTCGTTTAATGGAGGATATTTTATTAAAAGATTTTGAAGATCTTCTTCTGGTATTTTTGGATTTGAATCTGATTTTGATTGAAATTGAGGTTTTGATACATTTGGTTTTAAAATGTTTTGGTTTTTTTGAAGGAAAGAAGAGGATTTTAATTTTTTGTTTGTTAAGTGTTTTCGGTAATTTGATTGGATTTTTAGAACTTTTGACATGTTTTCTTCTGAGGATTTAATTTTAGATGCTATTTTTTAAATGGTTATGTTAATTATTTTTTTTTACTTAATTGGTTATATTTTGTTGTGTCTAATTCAAATTCTTTTTGATTTTTTTTACATACATTACAATTTCCCATTTTTTTTCTTAGGGTTTTATTTTATTTCTTTTTTTGATATTTGAATAATAAATGATTTTTTAATTTAATATTTAAATTTATATTTTAAAATATTTTTAATCATTTAAATATTTTGTGAATAATATTAATAAAATTATTTTATTTGCCTCCAACAACATAACCTTGACCTGAAAAAGGAACAAATCCTCCATTATTATTACTTCTATCATTAGTACTTGAACTAATATTATTATTATTAATTCCATTATAAACATTATCTTCTTTATTTAAAGGTTCATATCCTTCTCCAATCTGACCAAAAGCTATTGCTTTAAATTCTTTATAAGCTTTAAATGCAAAATAAATTAATATTATTAAAAATACTAAAAAACAAATTTCAATATATAATCCAATTTTATGTATTTTTTTTTCTAAAAAAGTATCCGTTACTTTTTGTAATTTATTTTGTAATCTTTGACCAAGAAATAAAATAATAAAAAAAATATCAAAAAGAGTAAAAAAAACTAAAAATCCAGCAACAATATAATGACAAGTTAAGAAAGTCATTATGAAAATTAATAATTCTATTGCAGTTGAAAAAATACCATCATATCTTCCACAAATTATTCTTATAAATAAAAATACAAGATCTATAAAAAAAAATATTACTAAAATATTATGATATTTTTCTCCTTTTGGAGTTAATACAATTGCCCTTTTACAACAATCATTTCCCATTCAAAAATTTTTTATTTTTTATAAAAATTATTAAAATTATATATAATTTTAATTATAATTACTTTTAAAAAAATTCAAACAAAAAAAAATAATTAAAAAAATTAAAAAAAAACATTAAAAAATAATATATTTTCGAATTTGATATGTCACATCAAAAAGAAAAATTCCAAGAAGCATTAAAATTATTTGATAATAAACAATATGAAAAATGTAAAGAAACATGTAATAAAATGTTAGAAAAAAACGAAAAAGAAGAAAGAGCATTAGCATTAAAAGGTTTATCAATGTATTACTTAAATCAAAAAGAAGAAGGTAAAAAATGTATAAATTCAGCATTAAAAATAAATATGAAAAGTGCAATAGCATGGCATTTTTATGCATTATTTTTAAAAGAAGATGGAAATTATGCACAAGCATTAAAATGTTATATTCAAGCAAATAAAAATGATCCTACAAATTATAATGTTATAAGAGATTTATCATATCTTCAATTATATTTAAGGCAATTAAATTCTTTTGTTGAATCTTCAAGAAAAGCAATTGATTGTAGACCTGGTTTAATGTCAAATTGGGTTTCTTTTGCTTTTGCTAATACTTTAATTGGTAATTATAATATTGCTATTAGTGCTCTTGAATCTATTGAAAAAATGACTTTTACTTCTTTGAAAAAACAAGAAGTTCATGAAATTAAAATTTTTATTGCTTTTTTAAAAAATAAACAAACACATTATGTTGAAGCTATGGATTATTTAATTCATTTTAAAGATGTTATTATTGATAAAGTTATGCTTTATGAAAATATTGTTAAAAATGCTTTGATTTGTAAAAATTATAAAATTGCACTTGATTATTGTAAAAAAGCTTTTATATTAAATTGTGAAAATATTAATTATTTTATTTGGTATTTTATTATTCAAATTAATGATGATAAATTTAAACCTGAGAAATATGATGATTTATTATGTTTAAATGAAGATAATGAATTTATTAATAAATTATATAATATATTAATAAATGAATTAAAACCAAAGTATCCAAAAAGTAAAATAGTATTTAAACTAGAACTTGCTTTTTCAACTGGAGAAACATTTAAAAAATTATTTGAAGAATACTTTTTAAAACAAGTTGAAATTACAATACCTTCATTTTTTAAAAATGTAAAATTTATATATCAATTACAAAAATATAAAATAAAAACAATAGAAGAAATATTTACAAAATACTTAAATAATATCGAATCAAAAAATATAGTAACAGAAACATTAGATAATAGTGCAAATATATCATGGGTTTATTTTTATATAAGTGAACATTATTCTTTCTTAGGAGAAAATGAAAAAGCTTTAAAATATATTGATAATGCAATAGAAATAACAAAAAGTGTTGTTGAATTTTATATGTTAAAATCAAAAATATTAAAACATTCATATATGTTATCATTAAGTTTAAATGCTTATGATAAAGCAAGAAATTTAGATTTTGGTGATAGATATTTAAATGCAAAATTAGCTAAAATTTATTCTAGAAATGGACAAGTTGATTTAGGTTTAAATATTATGAATGAATTTGTTAAAGATCCTCTTATTGAAGAAAATGTTGATTATTTTCAATGTTTATGGTATGAATTTGAATGTGGTAATGCTTATCTTCAAAATAAAAAAATTGTTAATGCTCATTTTTTATTTAAAAGTATTCTTTCTACATTTACTTCTATTATTTCTGATCAAACAGATTTTTATAATTTTTGTTTAAGAAGATATATGATAAGTGATTTATATAAAACTATTAATTATTTGGATAAAATTAGTAAAAATAAATATGTTTATGATACTATTATGAAATTAGATTTTATTTATAATTATGTTGAGAATAATAAAGATAATATTGAAAAAAGTTTAATTGATGAATTTGAAGAAATGAAAAAAAATGCTACTTTTAATAAATATAAATTTACTAGTGTTAAAGATTTATTAAGTGATATTGAAAATGATTTATATAATATGCTTAAAAAATTACAAAATATTACTGAAGATAAATTTACTCATTTTGCTTGTGTTAAATACTTTTTAAAAAAGGAAAAAATATTATTAGCTTTAAAAAGTTTATTATATCTTTCAAGGACAAAAAATAACTTTTATTTTGTTATTGCATTAAAATTATTTAAAGAAAATATAAAAGAAAAAAAAATTCCAGATGAATATTTAGATAAAATAAATGAGATTAATAATTTTAATGATATAACAGAATGGGAAAATAATGATAAAATTGAGAAATTAAAAGAAAAAATTTATCTGGAAAAAAAAATGGGTGTATTTATAAATGATGAACAATTTATAAAAGATATTATTGAAGTTGAAGATAGAAATACTTTAAGAACAGTTAAAAATAGTAAAATTTCTGAATTAATAACTTTTGCATCTTTATTTTTAGATGAAAATGGATTAAATGATTTAAAAAAGAAATTAGAAGACAAAATGAAAATAGAGGGAATTGATGAAGATAAAATAATGGAAAATTTAACTTTTTATGAAGATAAAAAATTTTAAATAAATGAAAATAAAGTAAAATGTAAAATTATTTAAATATTTTTTTAAAAAATTTAATTAAATAATTCAAAATATTTATTTCAAATATTTATAATTTATATTAATAAAATTTTTATTAAAAAACTAATAAAAAGATATACTGATTTCAATAAAAAAAAGAATAAAAATTTAGTTTCCAATAACTAAAACAATTATATTTTAAACACAAAAAAAAAAAAAATAAAAATATATATATTAAAAAAAATTTAATTTAACCTTATTTTATAACAAATTTAACTTTCACTTTTCATCTAATAATACAAAAAAATGAAAAGCAAAAAAAAAACAAAAAAAAACTTATTCCATAAAATCTTCAGCTTTAGCAGCTCCAGGATGCATCATTTTTTTTCCAGTAGCCTTAGCAGCAATATCTAAAGCTTTCTGTCTTTCCATTCCATTAACAAAATGTAACAAAATAAAAGCAGCACTAACAGTATCACCTCTTCCAGTTCTTCCAATAAGACTCCATTCTCCAAATAAAGAAGTATTATGATTATAATCTTTATCCATAACAGAAACTTCATCAGTTCTTGTACAAATAACAAACTTAACTCCCATATCAATTAAATCTTTACAAGCTTCTTCCCAATTATCTTTCCCAGTTAATACTTTAGCTTCTCCTAAATCAACTTTTAAAATATCAACACTTTTAAAAATTTCTTTTAATTCTTCTGGTGGTTTTAATAATAATTTTTCTTCTATTAAATTTCTAAGAAGTCCTTGTGAATCAACAGAAAGCATTTCTGTTCTTTCTTTTAAATCTTTAAATAAACTTGGTGGTACTTCACCAAAAAAAAGTGGATTTACATATGTAAATTTTGATTTGTAATCTTTAATATCTTCTAATGTAAATGAACGTGCTATTTTTGGAACTGTTGATACTCTTTTATCTGGATCATTGTCTATGAATGAATGACAAAATGTTGTTGTGTGAGAATCTGGTATAATGTGAAGTGAAACTTTTGCTTTTTCACATTCATTGTTTATTTCTGTTAGATCTGAGGGATTTCCTATTGTTAAAACTGTTAATTTTGTTTCTAAGTTTTGGGATTGGGAACAGTAACCTGCACTCATACTACCAAAATATACTCCTCCTCCTGGAATTTTTTGAGTTTCGGAATTTATTGTTATTTCATCACGGGTACAATGACCTACGAAAAGAATGTCTGTTGTTTTTTCTGGGGAGTCCATTTTTTGTTTTGGGTGGGTGAATTATATATTTTTTTTATTTAAAATACGTTTTTGTTTTTTTTTTAATTTTTTTTTATTTATAATTTAATTTTTTAAAAGATATTAGAAATATTAGAATAATAAAAATTAAAAATATAAATACTTTTAGTTATATTAAATTATATTCTAATAATAAAATTTCTAAATAGAAAATAAATAATAATATATCATTTTATAATGGATATTAATCGGAATAATCAAAAGGAGTTTCTTCTTCTGATAATCCCAAAAAAAATGATACAATACATAACAATCCAGAACTAATAAACATAAGTTTATATCCTTTTTCCATATCATTTTTAAAAATATTTTCAATAGTAAAAGCAAAAACACTAGAAATAGTAGAATTGATAATAGTAGAAAAAGAATAAATACCACTTACTTCAATATAATGTTTCATTCCAAAAATTTTCATAAAATGAGGAGGAGTAGCAATTAAAATCATAGCATGAGGAATAGTAAAATATAAAATCCAAATATAAACTAAAATATTATTTTTTAATATAAATGGATATGAAATACCAAAAATAATATAAGATAAATGTATAAAAATTAAAAAATATTTATATTTAAATCTATCACTTAAAAGACCTAAAAGAGGATTTAAAAATGCATTTATTATTGGTCTTATTGTTGCTATATTTTGAATTAATGTTGTAGTTACACTTTCTTGATAAACTTCAACAGTTGCAATATTCCTTAATGTTGAATGTAGTAATAATGAGATTGGACCTCGTGTTATTGTTATTATAAATAATCTCCAAAATCTAAATGAAGTTACTGCTTTTTTAATTTGAGAATATGTCATTACACTTTTTTTATCTTCTTCATCTTCTTCATTTATTTTTTCATCATTTTCATTTTTATTGTTTACATCTTTATTGTTTACATCTTTATTGTTTACATCTTTATTGTTTACATCTTTATTGTTTACATCTTTATTATTTACATCTTTATTATTTATATTTTTATTATTTTCAATTTTATTATTTTCATTTTTATTATTTATATTTTTATTATTTTCTTCGTTATTATTTTCTATATCTTTATCGAGATTATTCTCACCTATTTCAAATATTAATTTTGGTTGTGTATATTCATCAACATAAGAATTTGATAATTCTTCTATAATTTTTTCACTATCATTTATAGAAAGTAAATTTTCTACTTCTTCTTCTTCATTTTTTTGTTTATGATGTTGTTTATCTAAAAATTTAGGAAAAGGTTGAAGTAAAAGTAAAGTAATAACAGTAGAAATTCCACAAATAACAACACTCCACAAAGCAAATTTCTTATAATTAACTCCAATTTCTTTAGGATAAAATTTTTCACCATGAAGTGTATAAGAATTAGGATTAATAACAATTTTTTCAGCAAAAGTAATAATTCCAGAAGAAAGAAGAGAATTAATTGAACTAGTTAATCCCATAACTAAACCTTTTTTATCAAAATAATATTTAACCATATTTACATTTGCAATTTTAACTGAAATTCCCATTACAGCACCATAGATAAAAAATATAATATAACACCAGAATAATCTTTCAATTGAATATAAAATAATTCCATTTATCATAAAAATAGTATTTCCAAATAATATAGTTAATTTTGGTCCATATTTATTATTTAATATTCCTCCTATAAAACCAAAAATTGCTCCTCCTAATGTTAAGATAGGTAAAAAAAAATATATGTCTGATGGAGTTATTTTTTTATTATTGTATGATAAATAAGATATAAAATACATTGATGTTTGGGCTAATGGTAATATTGAACCTATTGCTATATGTTGAGATAATACTGATAATATTGATAATTTTCCATATAAACCTTTTTTTTCTAGAAATGCTTCCTCTTCTAATTTTTTTTGGATTATATCCATTATAAATATTTATTATTTTATGATTTGTATTAATTATTTTTATTTAATTTTTGAATATTATTTTTGCTATATAATATTTATTTTTTAATTATTATTAAAAAAAATATATATTTGATTATAATTCAGTAAAAAAAATTAAATTGTTGATTATTGAAAAAAACAATAAAATTAAAAATATAAATTAATTTTGATATTTTCATTTTAAATATGTCTTCTAATATAATATTTTTATTTAAATATCATTTTTTTAATTTTTTTATCAAAAAAAGCTTAAAATCTTAATATGGACAGAAAACTTATTTTATATAAATATACAATTAATTTTTTTTCCCATTTTTCGTATATTTAATCTAAAAAATGTGATTTATAAAAATAAAATATATATTGAAAGATTAAAATTTAAAAAAGCCTAAATCCTTTTATAGCAATCTACAACACTTATTTCATATAAAAATAATCAAATACTATATTATAAATGTCTAAAAATTTTTTATATTAATTATTATAAATGAGTCTATTTTTAAAAAAAAAGGCTTATTCCCTTAATTAAAAAATAAAATCAAAAAATCTAAGTAAAATTATAATTTTTCTTATATAATTAGCAAATCAAAAATAAAATAAATGAAAATATTAATCTTATTAATATCTCTTATATTTTCTTTTGAAGAAAGTTTAAAAGAAATAGTAAATGTTAGAGCATCAAAATTAAATGAAGCCGTTTATGATGTAAATTTCATAGCATATACTTTTTATTTACTTCATCCAAAAGCAATTAGATTAGTAAAAAATACATTTGATTATTATTATGCCAAATATGATGATAATGTAGATGATTCACCAAAAGAAACATCCTCATTTACTCAAATTAATGGTTCATATTATTATCTTGCTTGTACAAATAAATATCTTGTAATGACATTGTATGGAGAAACATTGTCAAATAAAACTAAATTAGAAAAAAAACAATCTTTTGGATATTCAAATGAATATTTTTCAGTTAGTTCCAATAATCAAAAATGTACTATCGATACTATTAATGGTAAATATCTTTTTGTGACGTATGTTGGGAAAAAAGAAGGAAAAACAAGTTATAATATATTTGTTTTTAATATTGGAAGTAATAAATTATTAACTTATAGTCATACTTTGAATTTTGATTCTGCTTTAACTTTAAGTTCTTCATATCAACAAACTTTTGGTTGTGTTAGTGTTCTTTTTTATAATTATTTATGTTTATATGTTGAAAATAATGGACTTTATTATTTTTATGGAGATATTCTAGAGAAAACTTTACCTGATAAAATAAAATTTGATACTGATTTATTTATTACTGAAATGGTAATTTCAAAAAATCATTTCAATCCAAATGATGATTCTTTGCTTTTCAGATATGTTATTGGATTAAAAGATTCAAATAGAAATTATTATCATTTACCTCTTATTGTTAATAAAACTAAATATACGTTTGGTTCAATAAATAAAATATCATATGGTACATCCCCATCATTAAAATCTTTTAGTGGATTTTCAAAAACTATAAATGATTATAGTCCAGTATATTTTGATGGTAGTCATATTTCAATAGAACATATATCTAGTTCAAGAGCAACTGTAAGTTTTAAACCAATTAATTCTTTTGATATTACTTTTTCATCAATCAAACAACCAGAGATTATTTCAAATACTTATATAATTATTACAGGATGGCAAAATTCTTACATGTATGTAATTGATTTCCCTATGTATTATGATGAACCTCAGTGTGATGCTGCTGGAAATATGTTATTAGGTCCTGCAATACCTAAAACAATTGATATTGCATCTTCACCTCCTTATCTTACTGTTCCTTCATCATTATCTGGAAATCAACTAATAAATAGAGATAATCAAGTAAAAATATCTGTATATTCTAATTATAAATCAGCAACAATAACAGCACCTGATAAAGAAAGAATTAGGGATATTCCTATTATTTTTTCATTTTATGAAGAGAATATCACTCCTAAAAAAGTAGATTATTTAAATTCTTTATGGAATAAAATTCAATCATTATATTACTTTGGAAATGATTGTATGATATCACTTTCTACATGTTATTCAACTTGTTACTCATGTAGTAATATAGGAAATGCAACTCATCATTTATGTGATACATGTAAAAAAGATTACATACAAAATGGTACAAATTGCACACCAAAAAAAAAAGAATGTATTGGTTCAAATTGCCCAGGAAATAATACACCAATTGGCCCAGTTCCAGACCCAAGTACCCCAGAAATACAATGTAGTTCTGGTTATGTTTCTTATGAAGATAAATGTATTTTATGTCCTGAATCTATAACCTCTTCAAAAAAATGGTATTATGATCCTTCAATAAGTGCAACTTCATGTCTATATAATT
>JAEEGK010021586.1_pt1 | contig 13594 bp, 13 predicted proteins | sample 8958771 | NCBI WGS metagenome assembly JAEEGK01 (sample SAMN16246547, study PRJNA631951) | gut metagenome | biome: gut microbiome; feature: rumen; material: SC-attached | host: Bos | place: Iran: Karaj | collected 2018-10 | reverse complement strand
TCGCAGAATTTTGTGAACTTACAACTATTAATATGACTATGGAAGAAAAAGCTAATGCATTCATTAAGAAAATAGAAGAACTTAATGATTATATGGGTGTTACTCAAAAGTTCGATATTAAAGATAGTGATATTGATCAAATGATTGATTGGGCATTAGCTGAAGCTAATGGTCAATATAATCCTCCTGTTTATTTAAGAAGCGAAAATATCAGAGAGATTATCAATCTTATCAAAAATTAAATATGATAAAATATAAATATATAAATATAAGGAGTTTATTATAATGGCAAAAGCTAGTGTTAAATCACTTGATACTTCCGCATCTGTAGGTCTAATACTTATAGTACTCGGTATATCATTTATTTTAGGACAAGTTGGAGGCTTCTCTAACTTCATTGAATCACTATTTATAGTACTTGGTGTATTAATCTTCGCTTATGGTATTCTTGATATCTTCAGATATAAGAATGTGCTTGTAGGTGTTATTGAATTAATCATTGGTGTTGGTATTGTATTCCTTGGTTGGGGTTCAAGACTAACTTGGATTATTATTATCGTTCTTGCAGTAGTATTATTAATCCTTTCATTAATGGGATTGTTCTCAAAGAAAAAGAATACTATGTATATTCTAATTTGCATTGGTGAATTAATTGCTGGTATTCTCTTACTCTTAATCGCATTCGGTACTAAGTTCAGTTGGAGTGATACATTCGTTACAATCTTCTTTATTGTAACTGGTGCATTACTTGTAATTGATGGTATTGCTCTTGTAGCTAAGAGATATTAATTAAACCAATAAAAAAAGAGGGTTCGGCCCTCTTTTTTGTTTGTCTTTTAGAATTCTTCTTGGTCTAAATCGAGTGTTTCTAAAGATTCTTCTTTAGTAACCCAAGATAATCTAATTGTTGCCGCAAGTAATCCAACTGGAATTAAAAGGTTAGATGCTATTGCATCAAAATATGACATCCAAGATGCATGATTAGTAACATACATTACAATATCAAGCACGAATTCGATTAAGAATAATCCGATAGTACCACAAAGAATTATTAAGGCAATCATAATGAATTGATGTTCGTTCTTGATTTTGCCTAAAGTGAATAATGCAATCGCACCGATTAATGATAATCCAATTAAGAATAAGAAGATGCCTCTTGCGATATTTCCAGATCCAGCCGCAGATTGAATTAAGATAGTTGCGCTGAATGATGAAAAGATTCTGTTGATTAACCAATAACCACCATAAATAAATGTTGCATACTTAGCTAATTTCTCATATTTAAGTAATAAGAATAAAGGAATTGAAATTAGAAGTACAAGCGATAAGATTAAAGATAATAGATGCCCAATAGCTGGGAAGAATTCTCTTGGGAAACTTGCACAACCAGTGATAAATGTAAATCCTGCTGCACCAAATAAGCATGCCATAATGATAATCAATGCGTTCTCTTTTATTTTGTTTAAAATATTCTCCATTATATACTCCTAATTTGTTTTTTCTTTTTGAGGTTGAGCCTTAATTCCTGCAACAGATTCTACAGGAAGACTGAAGGCAATACCTTTTCCTTGTGTTTGAAGTCCAGCTGCATCATTGATAGCTTTAAGAATCTTGTCAGATTCACTCTTCTTAACTACTATCATGATCATTTCTTTACCTTCAGAAATTGTGACTCCATACATTTTTTCGATTTCTTTTGTTCCTGTACCTCTTCCATGAAGCACAGTTCCACCTGGAGCGCCAGATTCTCTAGCTGCGTCCATTACTAAATCAGTAAATCCAGTATTAACGATTGCGACTATTAATGAATACTTTTCCATTTTCTCCTCCTATTCTACAGTTTGTGTTAAAAAGTGATATGCGGTTCTACCGGCTATAGTATCGAGTTTAATACTAAAGGCGATACCTTGAATTCTTTTACTACTTTTAAGGAATTTATCTAAATCAGTCATTAATCCTTCGAGTTTTGCTTCTTGAACGAATGAATAAATTACTTCTTTAGAATTGTTTTCTACACTTAATAAATCAAGTATTTGTTTTGATGCGGTTCCTTCACCTTTTTGAATGAATTGTCCTGAAACTTGATGTTTTTCAATTAGATACATAATCGCATCGCCCATTCCTTGATTAACGATAGTAATAACCATATAGAGGTTTACTATTTTATGAGATTTATCATAAGGTTCTTTTTCAATCTTTTTCTTTGCCATATTATGCCTCAAAATGAATTATTTCTGAATCATCAACTGGGATTGGTTTAGAGAAGTACTCAAGAGTCATTCTCTTAATTCTTGCTTGATCTAATATTCCAAGAATTTGAATTGCGATAATAGGAATTAACGCAACCATTGCGATTACTCCAAAAGCTCTACCCATAATCTCATTGTCAGTTGCGCCAAAGGCGTATGATATTCCAATAATCATCGGAAGAACGAAAGAAGTAGTCATTGGTCCTGATGCTACACCACCTGAGTCAAAGGCCATAGCGGTATAGAGATTTGGACTTGCGAATGATAATGCAAGAGATAATATATATAAAGGAACTAAATAATATATTATTGAGAAATTAAAGATAGATCTTATTGCACATAAGGCAGTAGCTATTCCAACACCAATAGAGAGTGTTAGAAGAACTGATAACTTTTTAATTCCTCCATCTGAGATATCTTCAATTTGTTTAGTTAATACATGAATCGCAGGTTCACAAAGAATTGTAACTAAACCAATCGAGAATGCGATAAGTATTACAAACACTGGTTTGAGCTTTCCTATTTCATCTCCTACATATCTTCCTATAGGCATCATAGCTGTTTCAACTGCACATAAGAAGATAGATAAACCAATAAATGTATATAAGAATCCAAATAGAATTCTAAATATCTCGTTTCTAGGTAACTTAATATAAATTAATTCATAAATAATGAATATTACTAATATAGGAATAAGTGCGAGAAGTACTTCAAATAATACTCCAGTCTTAACCATCTTACCATCTTTAAATACTGGGATTAAATGATTGAGAAATCTTAAGAAGATATTTGATGTATCACCCATAAGATCTAAATCACTAGAATAAGAAGTTAGTCCATTTGAATTGAAGATAATTAAAAGAGTTAGACTAATAAGTGGTCCGATTGATGCAATACCAATTAGTCCAAATGAGTCATCTTTAGCGAATTTTTCACCTCTAACCATCGCAACGCTTGCACCAAGTGATAGTAGGAATGGGACAGTCGCAGAACCAGTTGTGGCACCTGCACTATCAAAGATGATTGGCGAATATGTATTACTATCAATTAAAAGTAGTAATGCGAATATTAATCCGTAGAAGGCAATCATCCAAATCTTTAAGTTTCTATGTCTAATAATTCGAATGATTCCAATAACTACGAATATTCCAACACCTGATGATATTGCGAGTATTAATAGCCATGATGGAATAGGTATTTGACTTGATAGAAGCATGATAGATGGTTCTGCACAAGTTACTAATGCACCAAGAATAAACGCTATTAATACAATAATAAATAATTTAGGTTGTCTTGATAGTGATTCACCCATATATTTACCGACAATTACTAAGCTTTTATCACTACCAATTTGAAAAGTAGTAAGTCCTAGTATTAATAATACTGTCGCTATAGCGATTAATAAATAGGCATTACTATTTAGTTTTGAAAGTCCTGTGAAAGATAACGCTAATACTATTAATACAATAGGTAATATAGATAACGTTGAATCTTTTAATATGTTTAAATACTTCTTCATATATATAACCTTCTTAATACTTATATAGAAAAATTATACAAGAAAAAGAATAAAATGTCATAAGAATCGGTGAAAATTATATGTAAAGAATTGTGATGTTTAAGTTAAGTATAACTTAATTTAGTTGAGCATTTTCGGAAATAAGTTATAATAATAGTGTTATATTAAATGACGGAGGTAACTCTTATGAATATAATTGATAGAATTAAAAACCTAAGAAAACAAATGGAGAAAAATGGACTTGATGCATATATAGTATCAAATGCAGATGACCATTCTTCTGAATACGTAAACAATTATTTTAAAGAAAGAACATATATGACACAGTTTGATGGTTCAAATGGAACTGCAATATTTACACGCGATGAAGCATTCCTTTGGACTGATGGTAGATATTTCCTTCAAGCTGAAGGAGATTTAAGAGGTCTTCCAATCAAACTTATGAAGATGGATACTGAAGGTTATCCATCATTAATGGAGTATATTGAACAAAATTTAGCTGGTAAAACTGTAGGTTTTGATGGCAGATTCTTCTCATATAAATTTGCAGAACAAGTTAAAAAATACGCAAACATCGTTACTGATAAAAATCTCGTAGATGAATTCTATGAAGGAAGAGGAACTCTTCCTAATAAAGAAATCTGGGCTTTATCACAAAACTTAACTGGTGAAACTACTAAAGCTAAATTAAGAGAATTAAGAATTAAGATTGATGAAGCTGGCGCATCATCACACGTTATCGCAACTCTTGATGATATTGCATTCCTCTTAAACTTAAGAGGTTCTGATATCCCAGCTAACCCAGTATTCTATTCATTCTTATATGTTGGACAAAAAGAAACAGTGTTATTTACTGATTCTAAATTTAATGAAGAAGCTCAAAGTATTATAAGAATTAATAAGATTAAAGTATTACCTTATAATAAGTTTATTGAATTCTTAAATGAATTAAATGGTGAAAAAGTATTAGTTGATACTTCTAAACTTAATTATTCATTCGTAGAAGTATTAAAAGAACACAATGAAATTATTGATAAAGCTAATCCATCTATTCTTATGAAAGCTGTTAAGAATGATGTTCAAACTAAGAATAATAAAGATGTACATGTAAGAGATGGTCTTGCAGTATTCAGATTTATGAAGACTCTTAAAGAAATGTATGCTAAGGGTGAACATATTGATGAATATCAAATGGCTTTAAAAGTACTTGAATATAGAAAGATGGATCCTAAGTTCTTTGATGTATCATTTGATACTATCGCATCTTGGAATGAAAATGGAGCTGTAATCCACTATGAACCTACAAAAGAATCATCTAAGACTGTAAAAGGTACTGGATTCTTCCTACTTGATAGTGGAGGACAATACATGGGTGGTACAACTGATATCACAAGAACATTCCAATTAGGTGAAATTCCTGAAGAATGGAAACACCACTACACTATGGTATTAAGAGGATTCATCGCAGTATCTAAAGCTAAATTCATTAAAGGTACTACAGGTCAATCTATTGACATGCTTGCTCGTGCACCTTTCTGGGATGAAGGTTTAGATTATAAACATGGAACTGGTCATGGTGTTGGCTATATGCTTAATGTTCATGAAGGACCTCAAGGTATCAGATATAAGAGAGTAGTTGAAAGAGATGATTCTGAGGTATTCCAACCTGGAATGGTCACATCTATTGAACCAGGATTATATTTATCAGGTAGATATGGTATTAGAATTGAAGACGAAATAGAATGCGTTAAAGATACAATCAATGAATTTGGTGAATTCTATAAGTTTGATACATTAACTTGTGCACCTATTGATCTTGAACCAGTTCTTGTAAAAGAATTAACTAAAGATGAAAGAAAATGGTTAAACAACTATCACAAATGGGTATTTAAGAAATTATCAAAGATTTGTGATGAAAGCGAAGTTGAATACTTAAAATACGTTACTAGAAAGATATAATTATGAGATTTTACGGAATACAAAAACTATCCCTTGTGGATTATGATACAGAAGTATCTTGTACATTATTCACAAGAGGATGCAATATGAGATGTCCATTTTGTCATAACTTTGAACTCGTTGTATACAATGAGAACTTTAGTGAGGCTCTAGATGAAGCTGATATTAAGAATTTCTTACTCCTTCATAGAAATAGACTTACCGCAGTAGTTATTACTGGTGGTGAACCTACACTTGATCCTACACTACCTGAATTCTGTGACTATCTAAAAGGTCTTGGATACAAGGTAAAATTAGACACAAACGGAACTAATCCTGATGTAGTAATTGATTTACTAAAGAAAGGATTAATTGACTATGTCGCAATAGACATTAAGAACTCTAAAAATATGTATTCTAAGACAATTGGTCTCGAAACGTTTGATTTAAATCCAATTGATAAACTTGTTTCATTCTTAATTCATAGTGATTATGAATATGAGTTTAGAACTACTTTAATTAATGAATTCCATACAGAAGAATCAATAAAAGAAATGGGCGAATGGTTAAAAGGAGCAAAAAGATTATTCCTTCAACACTTCCAAGTTTCTGAGTTTGTTCCTGATAAGACATTAACTGAAGTAGAAAGAAAAAATGCGCTAGGATTTAGACGCATTTTAGAAAATTATATCCAAGAAGTAAAATTAAGAGGCTACTAAGATAGCCTCTTTGTTATATTAAAGGCAGCAATTGCTGCATCACTTACTGCAGTAGTAAGTTGTCTTACAGTTTTAGATCTAACATCGCCGATGGCATAAAGTCCATCGGTTTTTGTCATCATGTTTTCATCTACTAAGATATATCCTTTAACTCTATCAACTAAATCGTTGAAGATATCGGTTTTAGGAGACATACCAATAGCAACGAAACAAGCTTTAACGTCTAAATCAAATTCTTCATTAGTTTGAGTATTAGTAAATACTAGTTTTTCAACTGAGTCTTTACCTCTAATTTCATTTAATTGAATGTTTTTGTAGATAGCTACATTTTCTTTTTGAACTAATCTATCTGATAGAATCTTATCACCGAAGAACTTATCAAATAACATACAGAAGTGAACTTTTTTAGCATAATTTGAAAGAAGAAGTGCATATTGTAAAGCTGTATTAGCATCACCTATAACTGCGATTTCTTCACCTTTATAGAATGCACCATCGCATAATGCACAATAAGAAACTCCTTTTAAGTTTTCGCCTGGGACATTAAGTTTATTATGTTCTGCACCAGTTGCGATAACTACGGTTTTAGCTTCATATTGAGCATAATTAGTAGTAACTGTGAATACATCTACACTCTTTTCAACTTTTAATACTTCTTCAAGTTCAAATTTACAACCTAAATCTATGATTTGATCAAAGAGGTTAGATGAGAATTGTTCACCACTAATTTCTTTAATTGATGGATAGTTTTCAACTCTTGGAGAATTAGCTATTTGACCACCAATTAATTCCTTTTCTAAGATTAAACAAGTTTTTCCGTTCCTTAATACGTTAAGAGCCGCAGTCATTCCTGCAGCTCCAGCGCCGATAATTATAGTATCGTACATTATTTATTTTCCTCGATATACTTCTTAATATTAGAAGGATTCTCAATCTTTTGACCATTTGGAATGATCATTGTAGGTGCTTCAGTAACATGATAACTCTTAGTTAAGTCTACATTTTCTTCAGCATCGATTACTTTGTAAGAGATGTTTGAATTATCAAGCATCATCTTAGCCATCTTACATTTTGGACAAGTTTTAGTTGTGAAGAGGAGGATTTCACCTTCAGGTTTGAATTCACTCTTGTTTTCACATTCATTATCTCTAATAACAACGTCACTCTTTTCAGTATGAACTTGCATAGATGTCATAGCATCATATTCTTTTCTTTCTTTGAATTCTTGAGTCTTACCAGCATTCCAGTTCTTAAGAGGTCTGTAGTAACCAGTAATTCTTGAATATACTTCAGTTTCTTTACCGCAATGAGGACAAGTATATACTTCACCACTGATATATCCGTGTTCAGGACAGATAGAATAAGTAGGAGATAATGTGAAGTATGGAAGTTTATAGTTGTTAGCTATAGTTCTAACGAACTTAGCTGTTGCTTGCCAGCTTGGCATTCTTTCACCTAAGAATGTATGGAATACAGTTCCTGATGTATATAAAGGTTGGAATCTGTCTTGTACATCAAGTGCACTGAATACATCATCTGTATAAGATACTGGAAGGTGAGAAGAGTTAGTATAATATGGAGTTTGATCAGGAGTAGTAGCAGTTATAATATCTGGATATTTCTCCTTATCATGTTTAGCAAGTCTGTAAGAAGTTGATTCAGCAGGAGTTGCTTCTAGGTTATATAAATCTCCATATTTTTCTTGATAGTCTGATAATTTATTTCTCATAAAGTTGAGAACATTTTCTGTAAAGTCTTGAGCTTTAGCGTTAGTTAAGTCAGCTCTAATCCACTTAGCATTTAAGCAAGCTTCATTCATACCAACTAGACCAATTGTTGAGAAGTGGTTGTTGAATGAACCTAAGTATCTCTTAGTATAAGGATATAAACCTGCTTCGAGGAAGTTAGTTACTACGTCTCTCTTAATCTTGAGTGATCTTGCAGCTACATCCATTAAATGATTGAGTCTTTCATAGAATTCATCTTCATCTTGAGAAAGATAAGCAATTCTTGGCATGTTGAGTGTAACAACACCGATTGAACCAGTAGATTCACCAGAACCGAAGAAGCCACCGCATTTTCTTCTAAGTTCTCTTAAATCTAGTCTAAGTCTACAACACATACTTCTAACATCACTAGGTTTCATATCACTATTAATATAGTTAGAGAAGTAAGGTGTACCATACTTAGCTGTCATTTCAAATAATAATCTATTGTTTTCAGTATCGCTCCAATCGAAGTCTCTTGTGATTGAATATGTTGGGATTGGATATTGGAATCCTCTACCATTAGCGTCACCTTCAATGAATACTTCGATGAATGCTTTATTTACCATAGCCATTTCTTTTGCACAATCTTTATACTTGAATGGCATTTCTTTACCACCAACGATACAGTTGAGTTCAGCTAAGTCTTCTGGAACTGTCCAGTCAAGTGTAACATTTGTGAATGGAGCTTGAGTTCCCCAACGAGAAGGAGTATTAACACCATAGATGAATGATTGGATGCATTGTTTAACTTCTTTATAAGATAAGTTATCAACTTTTACAAATGGAGCTAAGTAAGTATCAAATGATGAAAATGCTTGAGCACCAGCCCATTCATTTTGCATGATACCTAAGAAGTTTACCATTTGGTTACATAAAGTTGATAAGTGAGAAGCAGGAGTAGAACAGATTTTACCAGGAACGCCTCCTAATCCTTCTTGAATGAGTTGTTTTAAACTCCAACCAGCACAATATCCTGTAAGCATTGAAAGATCGTGTAGATGGAAATCACAGTTCTTATGAGCTTGAGCGATTTCTTCATCATATACTTCACTTAACCAGTAGTTAGCTGTGATAGCACCACTGTTAGAAAGAATTAGACCACCAACAGAATATGTAACAGTAGAATTCTCTTTAACTCTCCAGTCATTAATCTTTAAGTAGTTATTAACTGTATCTTTATAGTTAAGAAGAGTAGATTTAGCTTCTCTGATGTTCTCATGTTGTTTTCTATAAAGAATATATGACTTAGCTACATCTTCATATGATGCTTGAATTAATACTACTTCAACACTATCTTGGATATCTTCAACAGTGATAACACCATCCTTTACTTTATTTAAAAAGTTAGAAGTAACTCTTAATGCAAGTAATTCAATAATATCCTTTGAATATTCCTTCTTTACATCAATAAATGCAGCCTCAATTGCGTCTTCAATTTTCTTAATATCAAATGCGATGATATTTCCATTTCTTTTTTTAACTCTAAGCATAATAACACTCTCCTTATTCGTAAAATTTTAAAGTTTTCCACACTGGTATATAAAAAGAGCCTTACGGTTTTTAAAGCTCAATTTTGGTCAAAGTACCACGTGGGTATTTTTATTATAAAATAAAATAAATATTTGTAAACCCCTATTTTTTGCGATATTTTACAACGTTTGACAATAAGATGTCTTTGAGATGTGTCAAAAAATATTACATATATCTCTAAATCTCGCAATATTGTAAAATGTGGAAAAAACACTTTTAATGTGGAAAAAATTTTTTAAAAAAAATATTTAACTTTTGAAGGGATTTTCACAACTAATTTTTAGTATTTTTCCCTTCAAAAATTAAATATCTTTTATAAACTTTAATACGTGTGTTTTAAAATCGTAAGACTCAATATTTTTATCACAATAATATCAAATAACTAATTATTTTTCTATTTCATAAATTTTTCTATATTTATTTTCTAAATAGTCTAAATAATAATCAGTATTTAATTCTTCACCAGTAATTTTTACTATCCAATCTTTAGCATCAAGCATAGATCCATACTTAAATACATGTTCTTTAAGCCAATCTTTAACTACTTCAAGCTTTTCATTATTAATGCATTCTTCGATATTAACATCCTTTTTCATAGTATTAAGGATTTGTGCTCCATAAGCATTACCTAATGCATAAGATGGGAAGTATCCAAACATACCTTGAGCCCAGTGAACATCTTGAAGAATTCCTTGATTATCGTTTTCTACGTCTAAATCTAGGTATTCTTTGTATAATTTGTTCCATTCTTTATTTAAGCCTTTAGTTGTAATCTTTCCATTGATTAAAGCTTTCTCAAGTTCATATCTAATTAAAATATGAATAGAATATGTAAGTTCATCTGATTCAGTTCTCTTGAATGTTGGAGCTGAATAGTTAATTTCATCATAGAAATCATCTAATGAAATATCACTAAATTCACCATTAGTTAACTCATTAATTTTATCTCTTAGTTTAGAAACGTATGCTTTATTTCTTCCAATGATGTTTTCATAGAATCTTGAAATAGTTTCATGTTGAGCTGATGACATACTTTCTTCTAAACCAATTTGATAGTAAGAATCTGGTTCATTTTGTCCAAATATACCATGACCTCCTTCATGAATAACTGAATATACGTTATTGCTGAAATCATTTAAATAATAATGAGTAGTAAGTCTTGTATCATCTTTAGATGGGAATGTAGTAAATGGATGTTCAGCTTCTCCAATATATCCTCTTTCTAAATCAAATCTATTGAAGTGTAGTAACCAATTACTTAAATTTTTTTGAATATTGATTTCAACTGGTCTATGTAACCATTCTGTATTTATTTTCTTTTTAGCATTCTTTATTTCTTTAATTAGTGGAACAATTCTAGCTTTTAACTTACTAAAGAATTCATCTAGAATCTTTTCATTATTACCAAACTCATATTCATCTAACAATACATCGTAGTTAGTTTGACCAGGTTTCTTTTTAAGTTCAATAGCTTCATTACCAACTTTAATCATTTGAGCTAAAGCATCTTCAAATATTGAATAATCATTTTCACCTTTAGCCTCTAACCATTTTGCGAAACCATTTTGAGTTGCTAATGTAAGCTTATTATTTAATTCAGGTGTAATAGATTCATTTCTCATTAAGTTTCTATATCTTAATTCAAATAATCTTTTATATTCATCATTGAATTCATCTTTATGTTTATATGCTTCTTTAACAAAGTTTATATATTCTTCAGACTTTGTAATTTTGAAGTACTCATTCATAAAATATGAAAATGCTTCACCTGATTTGTTTAATGCTTTCTTAGGCATAATAGTTTCTTGATCAAATCCAAATACTTGGATGATATAGCCATAGTAACTATTTAAATCTGCATATTTCTTGTTTAATTCTAATATTTTGTTTTTATCCATAAAAAATAATCTCCTCACAAACTTTATTATACATTAAAAATCAATTTTAATTTATAATAGATAGGGAGATTATAAAATGGATAAAATAGTTTTATTTGATTTAGACGGTACAATATTAGATACATCATATGATTTGATGAATGCGATAAATTATGGAATAACTTCAATTGGTGAAAAAGCATTAAGCAATGACGCAATAAAACTTAATACAGGAAGTGGTATTAGAGCCTTAGTTGCGAACTCTATTACAGGTGGTTTTAATAACCCTAGATATGAAGAAGGATTTAACTTATTTAAATCATATTATTCAGAACATGCAGTAGATTCTACAGTTAAATACGATAGAATTGATGAAGTAATTGATGGCGTATTAAAGAAAGGTTATAGAATTGGCGTAGTTTCTAATAAAGCTGATGAACTAGCTAAAAAAGTGGTTAAACATTTCTTTGGTGATAAGTTTGAAGTTGTAGTAGGCGCAATGGAAGGAGTTCCAATTAAACCTGATAAGGCTGAAGTAGAATATGCATTAAATAAATTAGGATACAAAGAAGGAACTGTATATTTTGTAGGAGATGGTTATAGTGACTATCAAACCGCAATTAACTCAGGATGTGTTCCAGTAATGGTTACATATGGCTTTAGAAATAGAGAATTCTTAGAAAATAAGGGAGTTAAAGATCTAATAGATACTCCAATAGAGATATTAGATAAGATTAAATAGATATGAATATCACAGTAATACTCGGTAAAAGATTAAATGATGATGGTTCGATGAAAGAAGAACTAATCAATAGAATAGAACTAGGACTTAAAACATATAAAGAATCTAAATCAGATTTTCTAGTTTTATGTGGCGGTATGCCAAACAAACTTGCAGGAAGAACAGAAGCAAGTGCAATGAATGAATATGTATTATCAAAAGGTTTTGATTCAAACAAGATTATTCTTGAAGATAAATCTAAAACAACTTGGGGTAATGCAATATATCTTCAAAAGTTATTAAAGAATAATTTTAGTATTAATAAAATATATTTAGTATCTACTAAGTATCACTTTGATAGAGGCTTTGGTAGCTGCTATAAAATATTTAAAAGACACTTTAGAAAAGCAGAAATTATAAAGTGTGAATCACAAGAATAGTTTAAAACGTATGCTTTAAACTATTAAAATCGGAATGTAGCGCAGTGGTAGCGCACTTGCTTCGGGAGCAAGATGTCGTGGGTTCAACTCCCACCATTCCGACCACTTTTATATATGGAGAGGTTTTATTATGAGTGATGAAATTCAAGTAAATTCTAATGAACAAAACGAAATAAGTTTAAAGAAAAAGATTATTGTATTAGTAGCAACGATTTTACTAATTACTGGAATTACTTTTTGTTCTTGGTTATTTTCTAGTATAAATAACGCTTATGTAAGATTAATTCTTTCTGCACTTCTGAATTTAACCAATGGTGCTGTAGCTTTTATTGCTATTAAGATTACTAAAATTAAAATTGGTATTGAATTAAAGAACTTTTATCAATACCTAATTGGTCTTGGAATTGCTTTAGTGTTATCTTTATTTATCGCATTCATTCCTGCGTGGGCTGGCCACTCTATAGTTGGATCTCACCAAGACTATAAATTTATTAATTTATTAATAAACTTTTTATTCTATATGTTGATAATTGGCCCAGTAGAAGAATTAATATTTAGAGTATATGTTCAAGAAACATTTATATCATTTTTTAATAAAAATAAATGGATTGGTGTAATACTTGCTTCGATGCTTTTTGGAATCTGGCATTTAATAAATGGTTCATTCTTCCAAGTATTATTTACATTTATGATTGGTTCAGTGTTTGGATTTGCTAAATACTTTATTAAACAGTATAAATATCTTGGATTGTCATTTACTCATGGTTTATATGATTTCTTAAATGTGATTGTTAGAATGTTTGTTATATAAAAACGAGCGGATTATCGGCTC
>JAEEGK010021584.1_pt1 | contig 13595 bp, 10 predicted proteins | sample 8958771 | NCBI WGS metagenome assembly JAEEGK01 (sample SAMN16246547, study PRJNA631951) | gut metagenome | biome: gut microbiome; feature: rumen; material: SC-attached | host: Bos | place: Iran: Karaj | collected 2018-10 | reverse complement strand
ATATTTCCCTCGGAACCCCTCAAAGTATTGCTTGATCTCCACTATTTGTTTGTCGAAGTCTCCGTCGGGGATAACCTGTTTGGTGCACTGGATAAGGCGACGCTTGTAGTCGAGTCCGTAGAGCAGGATGGGGAGCTCTGCTTTTAGGGCGATGTAGTAGAACCCCTTTTTCCACTCGGGTTGGCGTCTTCGCGTGCCCTCGGGCGTAATGCACAGACGGAATTCATCGGCCTCGCGAGCCTGTTGTGCCAGTACGTCGGTCACACTACGGTTCTTCTCGCGATAGACGGGAATGCCACCCATGCGCTTGAAGATGGGACCAAGAGGCCAGAAGAACCATTCCTTCTTCATCATAAAACCGCATTGGAACTGCTCGGCACCCATGAACAGCAGTGCCATGATAAAGTCCCAGTTCGAGGTATGAGGAGCCAGGGCGATGATGTACTTACGCGGTCTCTTTACTGTCTCCTCGAAGTGGTAGCCCATACGACGGTATAGAATCCACCTGCAAATCTTTTGAAGCATGTTGTTTTGTTAAAGGGATGTTGTTGCTCGTTTCACTCGCGGGAGTTAAAGGGGAGTATTCGAAAACTTAGAATTAAGAATGTATTGGGGATTTTCGCTCCTCTTCGCTACACAAGCGTTTCCTTACGTCACCGAGCAAAACATTGAACATTTACCATTTTTTTGTTCTGCAAGGCCCTCCCCCCTCGGGGGAGCGGGGAGAGGGGCCTATTCTTAATTTGCGCTAAAGTAGTGCTTTTATATGTTCCACAATCTCATCGGTGTGACTGAGCATGTCCTCGCGCAGTTTCTTGAAATAGTCTTTGGCTTTCATACCCGGTTCTACGTGACTCACGCGGCTCAGCATGTCGTCCTGAAGGTTCAGAATGCTGGCCATCACGTTGTCCACGTCTTCTTGTGGCGTAGGTTTTTGGTAATGCATAATTGCCACACACTCAGCGAACAATTCACCACAAAGAAAGTTGATTCCTTTCTTCAAATCTCTTCTTTTTGCCATAACTGTAATTGTTTGTTGGGTTACAAAACTGGTCAAAGATAGTGAAAACTGAGCGCAATACCAAAAAAAGAACAAAAAAATATGACGAAATGGTTCGAAAACATGTTTGCGGCATATTTTCGGGCCGTGAAGTCAGAATAAACGCTGTAAGCTAAAAGTGTGTAACACAATTCTTTTTTTGTATTGCCGAGATGCATCCTATTTTCGAGGCTAAGCCTTAAGGATACGGATAAACGAGCAAAAACCCTAATATTAGAGAAAATAATAGAAAATTTCTCTATTGCTTGTAAGTTTACTTACACTCCACTACATCACATAGACTGGCTATCTTGTGCAGTGCACGCACGTTGCTTGTAGTGAGATAGGAATAATGAGAGAAGGTGAGATTAGGTTCAATGTACGTCGAACAAGTACACGAAGTGCTTTGTACTTAGGCTTACAGCCTTTCATTACGCTGTTATTGCAAAAACATGTGAATACGTTTTCGCTTTATGTTGCCATATTTTTCTATTCTTTATTTGGTATTGCACTCGATTTTCACTATCTTTGCAAGTCGAAATTGTTTACTATATTATATTAAGAAAAAACTATGGAAAAAAGTGCATTGCAGATTGCAAGAGCCGCCTATCAGCCAAAGCTGCCAAAGGCTCTGCAAGGACCTGTGAAAGTGAAGGAGGGTGCTGCTACCCAGAGTGTAGGTAACCAAGAAGAGATAAAGGCTCTGTTCCCCAATACCTATGGAATGCCTGTAGTGGAGTTCGTACCTGCTGAAAGCGAGAATCGTGAGGCTATCAACGTGGGCATCATCCTGTCGGGTGGTCAGGCTCCTGGTGGTCACAACGTCATCAGTGGTCTGTACGACGGCGTGAAGTCGCTGAACAAGGAATCGAAGCTCTATGGCTTCCTGATGGGACCTGGTGGTCTGGTTGATCACAAGTATGTGGAGTTCACCGACGAGTTCATCGACGAGTATCGCAACACGGGTGGTTTCGACATCATCGGCTCTGGCCGTACGAAACTGGAGAAGGAAGCTCAGTTTGAGAGTGGTATCCAGATTCTGCGCGAGCTCGGCATCAAGGCCCTCGTCATCATTGGTGGCGATGACTCTAATACCAACGCTTGTGTGCTGGCCGAGTACTATGCTGCCAAGAAGTATGGCGTGCAGGTTATCGGTTGCCCCAAGACCATCGACGGTGACCTGAAGAACGAGCAGATTGAGACCTCGTTTGGTTTCGACACCGCTTGCAAGACTTACAGCGAACTCATCGGTAACATCCAGCGTGACTGCAACTCGGCTCGCAAGTACTGGCACTTCATCAAGGTGATGGGTCGTTCAGCCTCTCACATCGCCCTGGAGTGCGCCCTGCAGACTCAGCCAAACATCTGTCTCGTTTCTGAGGAGATCGAGCAGAAGGGTATGAGCCTCGATGATATCGTTACTTATATTGCCGACACCGTTTGTCAGCGTGCTGCTGATGGTAACAACTTTGGTACTGTCATCATCCCTGAGGGTGTGATTGAGTTCATCCCTGCCATCAAGAAGCTCATCGCTCAGCTGAACGATGTACTGGCATTGCCCGAGGCTAAGAACCTCGATCGTCATGAGTCAATCGACTTCGTGAAGGCTCACCTCACCGACGAGAACCTCGCTGTGTTCAACAGCCTGCCTACCGGTGTGGCTCGTCAGCTGGCGCTCGACCGCGACCCCCACGGAAACGTACAGGTATCACTCATCGAGACCGAGAAGCTGCTCTCTACCATGGTAGCCCAGAAGCTCGAGAAGATGAAGAAGGATGGCAAGTACACTGGCAAGTTTGCCGCTCAGCACCACTTCTTCGGTTACGAGGGCCGTTGCGCTGCGCCTTCTAACTTCGACGCCGACTACTGCTACGCCCTTGGTACCTCAGCTGCCCAGCTGATTGCTAACGGCAAGACCGGTTACATGGCTATCGTTAAGAACACAACCGCTCCTGCAGAGCAGTGGATTGCCGGTGGTGTGCCCATCACCATGATGATGAACATGGAGAAGCGTAACGGTGAGATGAAGCCTGTTATCCGTAAGGCTCTGGTAGAGCTCGACGGTGCACCTTTCAAGGCTTTCGCAGCCCAGCGTGAGCGTTGGGCCCGTGAGACTGCTTACGTTTATCCTGGTCCAATCCAGTACTGGGGTCCCACAGAGGTTTGCGATCAGCCAACCCGTACCCTGGCTCTTGAGCAGGCAAAATAATTAAATGGCGAAACGACATGTAGTACGGCGCAAAGGCGTCGGCATCAAGCATACTTACCACGGCCCCGGGCGCAGAAAGCGTCCCGGCGTCGTGGTTCGCTTATTACGCCACCTGCCCGGTTGGGCTTATTGGGTTGGCGGTGGTGCGGTGCTGGCCGTCTATGTCTATTTCTTCTATTATTTCTTTGTGGGTCCTTTCGGTTTCCGTTGGCGTGCCCTCTATGGCGATGTGAGCTATCCTGAAGGCTATGAGATTCATGGTATCGACATCTCGCACCACCAGGGCCGTATCAACTGGGAGGAGCTCAAGGACAACGGCACCATCAACCATTGTCCCATTCGTTTTGTGATGATCAAGGCCACCGAAGGTGCCACGCAGACCGACCGCAACTTCCGTGACAATTTCTATCAGGCCCGTGAGAATGGTTTTACGCGCGGCGCCTATCATTTCTATAGTGTCCACACCCCTGCAGAGCAGCAGGCCTACCATTTTATCAAGACAGTCGACCTGGAGAATGGCGACCTGCCACCGGTGCTCGATGTGGAGCATAAGCCCAAGGAGCAGACCGACGAGCAGTTCAAGCGTTCTGTGCTCACCTGGCTCGACATTGTGGAGAAGCACTATCAGGTAAAACCCATTATCTACACCTATTTCAAGTTCAAGACCCGCTATCTCTCCGATGCGGTGTTCGATGCCTATCCCTATTGGATAGCCCATTACTATGTCGACTCCCTTGAGTACCAGGGTCCGTGGAAGTTCTGGCAGCACACCGATGCGGGTCGCCTGCCAGGCATCAAGGGCAATGTCGATTTCAATATCTATAACGGTTCCTACTACGACCTCCGTCAGATGACCATCGGTTCGCAGGAGACGATAGGCGAGAAGGCCTATCGCGATTAAAAAAACCGTCGACAGATCAGACATCCATCGACGGTTTTGTTATCGTGCTGTGCAGACCTTAGCGGGCTGCCACATATTTGTGCAGGGTAGCGCGAACGGCGCCGTTGCCGGCATACAGTTCCTTCACCATACCCTCAATCTGCTCGCCCAGTCCGGCCTCATACAGGTCGAGACCAAACACATCCTTGCGGCTGTAGAGCTTTTTCAGCGCACTCCAGTCCTGGTCGGCCTTGCCAATCTCCAGTGGTGCCACAATGGCCTGGAGCTCTGCCAGCATGGGGTCGGGTGATGGCTCGAAAGCGGTGCCATCGTCCTTGATGCCCTTCAGGTAGCGGGCGTAGCCAGCCAGTGTGAGCGGTATGAGCACCAGGTTGCTCTTGTCCAGTCCGCGGGCGATATACTTCTTCAGGGTCTCACCAAAGCGGATGGGCAGCTTCTGACTGGTGTCGCAGGCGATGCGCTGTGGGGCGTCGGGCATGAAGGGGTTGGGCAGTCGACGGTTGATGACGGCGCCAATGAACTCGTAGGGGTTCAGCACGCCTGGGTCAACCACCACTGGCATAGCCTCCATATATCCGATCTTCTGGATAAAGGCACGCAGGTCCTCATCGGCCATCTCTGCCGAGATGAGGGTGTAGCCAAGCATGCAGCCATAGATACTCATGGCGGTGTGGAGCGGGTTCAGACAGGTGGTCACCTTCATGGTCTCCACCTTGTCCACGGTCTCACGGGTGGTATAGAGTGCACCGCCCAGATCCAGTGGCGGACGACCATTGGTATAGTGGTCTTCGATCACCAGATACTGTACCTCTTCCGCATTCACGAAAGGTGCGGTAAAGGTGTGCTTCTCTGTCTCGATATAGTTGTTGTCCTCGAATCCGTCGGCAGCCAGCATCTCCTTCACCTTCTCGTGTGGACGAGGGGTGATCTTGTCGATCATCGACCAGGGGAAGGTGATCTTCTTCTCATCCTTCAGGTAGTCGAGGAAGGCGGCGGGCACCAGTCCGTCGTTCACCCAGCGCTCAGCATAGGCCATCACGCCGGCCTTCACCTTGTCGCCGTTATGCGAGCAGTTGTCCATGCTCTGTACGGTGAGTGGCAGCTGTCCGGCGTTGAAACGCTCCAGCAGCAGGGCGCACACCTTACCCATGGCAAACACCGGCTTCAAGCCGCGTGCCAGGTCGGCCTCGTTATACGAGTAGCCCTTCTCTGTGATGGTGAACGAGATCATCTGGAGCGAGGGGTTCTTGAAGATGTCCACAAGTCGGTTCCAGTCTTCGAACTGCGGGTCGGCCTTCAGGGCCTCAGTCACCGATGCGATCACCTTCTTCTCGATGGTGCCAGTGCTCTGCAGCGACACCAGCAGCGAGAGGTTGTTGTAAGGGGTATAGGCCTTGTCCACCACCTCGAAGTCGAAGGTCTCTGCCACGATGACGCCACGGTCGTATTTGCCGGTGTTCAGTGCGTCGTTCAGGATGGCGGCAGGGAAGGCACGGAAGATGTTTCCACCTCCGAAGTGTACCCATGTAGGCTCTTTGGCTGTCTTCTCGCGCACAGCCTTGATATCAAACTTTGGAAGCTGGTAACCCTTGGCTTCCCATTCTGCGGCATCAAACTGGCCGCTGATAATATCATTCAGTTTCATAACGTCTTAATCAAAAAATCCAGGTTGTTTATATTCGATTCCGAGTTCGCGGTCCACGGTGGCGATGATGCCCTGCACCTGTCCCATGGCGAACATACGTCCCAGCAGGGTGTAGCCGGCGTTGTGGCCGTGACTGCTCTCGTCCATGATGCCACCAGGCTCATCGGTAAAGGTCATGCCATGATCCACACGCATGGGCAGTGCGGGGTTCTCCTTCTCGAAGATGCGGCACAGCTCAATCAGGTCGGCACGTCCACCCAGGTGGCTGGCCTCTGTAAAGTCGCCGTTGGGGAAGATGTGGCAGGAACGCAGGTGTACGAAGTGGGTGCGTGAAGCGAATTTCTTCGCCAGGTCAACCACGTTGTTATAGGCCCCTGCAGAGAGTGAGCCGGCACAGAAGGTCAGACCGTTGTGCTTGTTGGGCACGGCATCCAGGAACCACTGGATATCCTCTTCAGTACGTACGATGCGTGGCAGTCCCAGGATCTCGATAGGGGGATCGTCGGGGTGCACGCACATGTTCATGTCGCACTCCTCGCACACAGGCATGATGGCCTCGAGGAAGTACTTCATGTTGGCACGCAGCTTGTCCTTGTCGATACCCTTGTAGAGGTCGAGGAACTCACGGAACTTCTGTACGGGGGCCTCGTCGTTCTCGCTGAAGTTACCGCTCACAAAGCCCTGCGTCTTGATAACGATGTTTTCAACCAGTTTGTGGTCCTTCTCAGGTGTCATGGTCTTGGCCAGCTCGTCGCATTCAGCAATCACGCTGCGGCCTTCGCCCCATCCCTTGGGGAACTGGAACTGCTCCCATTCCTCACGGGCACCTGGACGTTTCAGGATGTAGATGTCGAAGTAGGCAAATTCTGCATAGTTGAAATAGAGGTTAGTGGCACCGTTGGGGTTGTTGTGAAACAGGTCGGTGCGCGCCCAGTCGAGCACCGGCATAAAGTTGTAGCAGATGCAGTGTATGCCCTCTGCCGCCAGGTTGCGCAGGCTCTCCTTGTAGACTTCAATCTGGTGGTCTCTGTCAGGACCGCCATACTTGATGGTTTCGACAACAGGCAGCGACTCCACCACGCTCCAGCGCATGCCGTAGCTCTCGATGTACTCGCGCAGGTCGCGAATCTTCTCACGTGTCCATACCTCGCCGAGGGGCACGTCGTGCAGGGCAGTCACGATGCCCTCAACACCGATTTGTCTGAGTTGTGCAAGTGTGATCTTGTCCTTCTTGCCAAACCATCTCCAAGTTTTTTCCATAATGAGTGTTATTTTTGATTTGTTAAAATGAATGTTGCAAAGTTAGTGAAATATTGGCAAACAGCCTTGTTCTTTTATCTCAATTCTTTGAAGATTTGTGCTTTTTTAGCTTATTGCCTATGATGAGTTGCCTGAAATCCAAGGGTTTGTTGTGGTTGTTGGTGGCGTTTGCCCCCGCCATCGTGATGGGTTCGCTCTCCTGTCCGTAGCGGTCCATGGCGGTCACCGCATAGTACAGGGTGCGGCCCTTGTGTGGCACGGTCAGCTGCTGTCCCTTCAGGCGCACGGCCATCAGGTTCTGTGGGTTGTCCACATCCACGGGCAGCGATGCCGAGGCATACACATTATATAATAGATAGTCGGCCTCCGAGCGGTCGATGGCTTTCTGCCACATGAGCACATCGCTCTTCAGTCCGCGTCGCACCTGCAGACTGCCCGTGGCCACAGGGGCCTGTTTGCCCGCCCAGCTCATGGGTGGCACCAGGGCAGGGGTGAGGTTGAAATCCACGGTGAAGTCGTAGATGCCTTTGGTATTGTCGGTAAAGAACTTGCTGCGGAAGAAGGTGTGCCCCATGCCCAGCGCTCTCAGCACGCTCATCTCGCGGGTGATCACCTCCAGGTCCCAGTTCTTCTCGCGGGGGTGCATCATGTACACCGCCAGTCCTGGTGCCACGATACGACCGTAGCTATGCTCCTGCCAGTCGATGGCGAAAGGGTAGAAGTGGTTACCCTGGAAATACATCATGGGGAAGAGGGCGTCCATCAGTCCGTCGCGCAGCCATCCCTGTGCATCCTGGCACACGGTGGTGTTGGCATTCCAGCCCATGCTGCGGTAGCGTGTCAGGTCGTCGTATTTACCTATGGGCGAGCACGATAGCTTGATCCATGGTTTCAATACTTTAACAGCCTTATGGATCTTCTTCACGATGTCGGTGATATACTGTCGACCTTGTGTTCTCGACACCTTCAGCTTCCAGGTTTCAGGGTAGCGGATATAGTCCAGATGGATGCCGTCCACGTCATATTTGCGGGTCACCTCTGCACAGAACCGTGCCAGGTAGTCGCCCGTCTGTGGCATCTCAGGGTTCATGTAGCCCTCGTCGCCGATCTTCCTCGCAAGGGTGGGGTATTTCCGTCGCAGCAGCCTGCAGCCTGTAGCGTTCCACTTGCCCACGGGTATGGTCACTATCCAGGCATGACACTCCATCCCCCTGCGGTGGCACTCGTCGATACAGAACTGCAGCGGGTCGTAGCTGGGTGTGCTGCCCGGATGACCGTTGATACAGCCGTCGAGCGGCTCTGTGGTGGTTGGGAAGATGGTGGTGGCCCGCACACGTGTCTGCACCATCACCGTGTTGATGCCCGCCTGTTGCAGACGGTCCAGTATGGTGGTCAGCTCGCGCTGCTGGGTGCCAGCCACATACGAGTGCGGCCAGTCTATGCCGCCGATGGTGGTTAGCCAAACGGCTCTTACTTCATGTTTTGGCGTGTGTGCACTACAGGTTAGCACAAGTGCTAAAAGTGCGAAAATATGTAGAATTCTCTTCAAAATGCTGCTTTTTTTGATAATTTTGGTGCAAAGTTACTTTATTTTTTCCATTTCTCAAATAAAAACACTACTTTTGCACAAAAATAATTCAAAAATAACTAAGAAGAGATGATTTCATTTGTATTGAGTCTGGTGGCTCTGGTATTGGGCTACTTCTTTTACGGTCGACTGGTGGAGCGCATCTTTGGCCCCGACGACCGTGTGACTCCTGCTGTGGCCAAGGCTGATGGCCTGGACTATATCGTGCTACCTTCCTGGAAAATCTTCATGATCCAGTTCCTGAACATTGCTGGAACCGGTCCCATCTTCGGTGCCATCATGGGTGCCAAGTTCGGTCCGGTAGCCTATCTGTGGATTGTTTTTGGCTGTATCTTTGCCGGTGCCACCCACGACTATCTGTCGGGCATGCTCAGCATGCGCCACGATGGTGCCGGACTGCCCGAGATGATTGGTAAATATCTGGGCAAGACCACCAAGAACATCATGCTGGTATTCACCGTGCTGCTGCTGATTATGGTAGGAACGGTGTTTGTTTACAGCCCTGCTGAGATTCTGCATTCTATCGGCGGTGAGACGATGATGTGGGTAGCCATTATTTTCTGCTACTACATCATTGCTACTATGCTGCCTATCGATAAGATTATTGGTAAAGTATATCCACTCTTCGCCTTCTCGCTGCTGTTTATGGCAGGTGCGCTGATGGTGTGGCTGTTCCTGCATTGGCCCACATTGCCTGAGTTTTGGAACAGTTTCTATAATTTGGGTGCTGCTACCGAGCCTGATACCTGGAAGGATAACATCTTCCCAGCCCTCTTTATTACTGTGGCCTGTGGTGCTATCTCTGGTTTCCACGCTACCCAGAGCCCGCTCATGGCGCGTTGCGTGAAGAACGAGCACATGGGCCGCCCCATTTTCTATGGTGCGATGATTACAGAGGGTATTGTGGCGCTTATCTGGGCTACGGTATCATCGTGGTTCTTCTATGGTAATCCAGCACCTGGCTACGAACTCATCGAACAGGCTACAACCGGATTCCATACATCGGCACCAGCTGTTGTCAACTTGGTATGCAACGATTGGCTGGGTGTGGTTGGTGCTATCCTTGCCATGCTGGGAGTTGTCGCTGCGCCTATCACTTCGGGTGATACAGCTTTCCGTTCTGGCCGACTGATTGTAGCCGAGTGGTTGAAGCTGGACCAACGTCCCATCCCCAAGCGTCTGATGATCTGTGTGCCCATGTTTGCATGCTCTATAGCCATGCTGGTATGGCAGATAGAGAATCCCGACGGTTTCAACACCATCTGGCAGTACTTTGGTTGGAGCAATCAGGCCCTCAGTGTTTTCACCCTTTGGACGCTCACGGTCTATCTGGTTCGCCAGCACAAGTGCTTCTGGATCACGCTGTTTCCAGCCCTGTTCATGACCACCGTCTGCACCACCTATTTCTTTGTGTCAAAACAGATGTTAGGTCTGGGCAACGAAGGCTATCTTGGCGGACTGGCCTGCTTGATAGTAGCTATCATCTGGTTTGCACTATGGTACAAAAAGAATAATAATAACTAAAAAGTTTTAGCTTATGAAAAAGTTAATGATGGCTGCTCTTGCCTGTGTATGGGCAATCAGCGCAAACGCCCAGTATCTGAACGACTCTGAAAAAGTGTTTTCTCAGGATAAGTGGTATGTAGGAGCCTCTGTCTCTGGTGCCAGTCTGAACTATCATAAGGGTAGCGAGTGGGACCTGGATGTGCAGGCCAAGGCCGGCTATCTCATTGCCGACGACTGGATGGTGGTGGGCCAGGTGGGCTACAAGGCCCAGGAGGGCAGCTCTACCAATGTGCTGCTGGGAGCCGGTCTGCGTTATTATTTCGAGAGCTGTGGTCTGTATGCCACGGCGCTGGGTAAGTATGCCCATGCCAATCATGTGAGCGACTTCCGTCCAGAGTTGAGTGTGGGCTATGCCTATTTCCTCACGGGTAAGCTCACGGTAGAGCCCGAGCTGTATTACGAGCACAGCACCAAGAGCAGCGACTATTCAGGCTTTGGCCTGCGCATCGGCTTCGGACTGTACTTCTGACATTGAACTTTATTCAATAAATTTTAAATAGTAATTATGTTAAGTGTTGACGAATTAGTTGACAGACTCATCGATCTGTCATTTGCCGAGGATATCGGCGATGGCGATCACACCACCTTGTGCTGCATCCCCGAGGATGCTATGGGAAAATCTCATCTGCTGATTAAGGAAGATGGTATTCTGGCTGGTGTTGAAATCGCCAAGGAAGTGTTCCACCGTTTCGACCCCACCATGCAGGTAGAGGTGTTGATGCAGGATGGCACCCGTGTCAAGAAGGGCGATATCGCCATGATAGTCAGTGGCAGGATCCGTTCGCTGCTCCAAACGGAGCGCCTCATGCTCAATATCATGCAGCGTATGAGCGGTATCGCCACCATGACCGATAAGTATGTGGAGCGCCTCAAGGGCACCAACACCCGTGTGCTCGACACCCGTAAGACCACCCCAGGCATGCGCATGCTCGAGAAGCAGGCGGTCAAGATTGGCGGTGGCTGCAATCACCGCATCGGTTTGTTTGATATGATCCTGTTGAAGGATAACCACGTTGATTTTGCTGGCGGCATCACCAATGCCATCGACCGTTGCCACCAGTATCTCGAGGCGAAGGGACTGAACCTGAAGATAGAGATCGAGGTTCGTTCGTTCGACGAGCTCCAGCAGGTGCTCGACCACGGCGGTGTGGACCGTATCATGCTGGACAATTTCACCGTTGCCGACACCAAGAAGGCAGTTGACATCATCGACCACCGTTACGAGACGGAGTCGAGTGGTGGTATCACCTTCGAAACTATACGCGACTATGCCGAGCAGGGCGTTGATTTCATCAGCGTTGGTGCGTTGACCCACTCTGTGAAGGGTCTCGACATGTCGTTCAAGGCTTGCTAAACATTTTATTTATTTTTTAAAAGGTATATGAAAAGAAATCTCATTTTATGCAGCATGCTGTTGGTAGCCGGCTACGCAGCAGCATGTACTAACTTTATTGTAGGTAAGAAAGCCAGTGCCGACGGTTCGGTGTTTGTCACCTACAATGCCGACTCCTATGGTGCCTTCATGCCCCTGTATCACTATCCCGCCGCCAAGCACCAGCCAGGCGATCTGCGCAAGGTGTATGAGTGGGACACCAACAAGTATCTCGGTGAGATTCCTGAAGCCGAGGAGACGTATAATGTGGTGGGTAACATCAACGAATGGCAGGTAACCATCGGTGAAACAACCTATGGCGGACGCGAGGAGATGGTCGATTCGACAGGTGTCATCGACTACGGTTCATTGATATACATCGGTCTTCAACGTTCGAAGACCGCCCGTGAGGCCATTCAAATCATGACGTCGCTGGTGGAGAAGTACGGCTACTACAGCGAGGGCGAGACGTTTACCCTCTGCGACCCCAACGAAGCCTGGATTCTGGAGATGCAAGGCTGCGGCCCTGACCGTGCCAAGTCGAAGGAGCGTGTCGTTTGGGTGGCACGTCGCATTCCCGATAACGCTATCTCTGGACATGCCAACCAGAGCCGTATCGGCAAGTTCCCCCTGAAAGACAAGGAGAACGTGCTGTATTCCAAGAATGTCATCAAGTATGCCCGCAAGATGGGGTGGTTTGACGGCAAGGACGAGGACTTCTCGTGGAAGAATGCCTACGCCTTCCCCGACTTCTCGGGACGCCGCATCTGCGATGCCCGCGTCTGGAGCTTCTTCAATCACCACGTGAAAGGCATGGAGCGCTATCTGCCCTGGGCATTGGGTATCGATAAAGATGCTGAGGATATGCCGCTGTGGGTCATTCCCGACAAGAAAGTCAGTGTGGCTGACGTCATGAACGACATGCGCGACCACTTCGAGGGAACCCCCATGGCCATCGACTCTACCGACATCGGCGCTGGTATCTGGCAGATGCCCTATCGTCCCACACCGCTCTTCTTCAAGGTGGACGGCAAGGACTATTTCAACGAGCGTCCCACCAGTACGCAGCAGACGGCATGGAGCTATGTGTCGCAGATGCGCTCATGGCTGCCCCGTGAGGTCGGTGGCTGTTTCTGGTTCGGCAATGACGACGGCAACATGGTGGCTTACACCCCCATCTATTGCTCGATGACCGAGCGCCCGGAATGTTACAATACGCCCGGTGCTGATGCGCTGAACTTCTCTATGAAGAATGCCTACTGGGTGGAGAACTGGGTATCAAACATGGTTTATCCGCGCTACTCGGCGCTGTTCCCCTCTCTGAAGGAGGTGCGCGACTCGCTGCAGCAGTCTTATTTCCAGCAGCAACCTCAGATAGAAGCGCAGGCAAAGGCAATGGAACCTGCCGCCCGTCAGCGTTTCCTCAACGAATATAGCGTGCGCCAGGCACAGCAGATGCTGGCACGCTGGAAGCAGCTGGCAACGTATCTGATAGTGAAGTATAACGATATGGCGGTGAAACCCGAAGAGAACGGACATTTCAAGCGTTCGGAGTATGGCTTGGGAGCTACCGTTAAGCGTCCGGGTTATCCTGAGACATTCAAGCGGAGACTTGTCGAACAGACAGGCGAAAGATATTTGAAGAGATAAGCCTAACCTCCCTTCTCCAATCGAGAGAGGGGAGGAGTTAGGAATCTTTGATTTATGATGGAATAATAACCAAATACCTTAAGACTATGAATAAAGGAAGAACCATGCGCAATCTGCTTGCTGTGTTGCTGATGACCCTCGTCGCACAGGGCTCATGGGCACAGCAGAAGTATTGGGAGAAGTATTTTACAGACATCCTTTTGGCGGGTGGCGGCAGCAGCAGCGTCCGTAACCAGTCCGGATGGAAGAGTTACGACAAGGATTTGAACAAAGGTGCCGGTGGCGACTATATCTATCTGCTCTATAAGCAGGCGACGGAGGAACACCCCTCGCAGGGCTTCATCACCGACTTCCATGTCATCAGG
>JAEEGK010021580.1_pt1 | contig 13596 bp, 17 predicted proteins | sample 8958771 | NCBI WGS metagenome assembly JAEEGK01 (sample SAMN16246547, study PRJNA631951) | gut metagenome | biome: gut microbiome; feature: rumen; material: SC-attached | host: Bos | place: Iran: Karaj | collected 2018-10 | reverse complement strand
CTATCACCAATGATTAATTCTCTTTGGCCACGACCAATTGGAGTTAATGTATCAACAATCTTAAGACCTGTTTGAAGTGGAGTGTTAACTGATTCTCTATCAATTACACCAGTTGCGACAACGTCAATTGGACGTCTCTTTTTAGTGCTGATTTCTTTTCCGCCATCAAGAGCAATACCAAGTGGGTTTACCACACGACCAACAAGTTCTTCTCCAACAGGAACTTCGACAATATGTTTTGTAGTTCTTACTATATCGCCTTCTTTAACTTCACCGTTATCATTTAAAAGGATTACACCAACCATATCCTTTTCAAGGTTAAGTGCAATTCCAAATACTCCATTATCAAATGTGAGTAATTCATTACTCATAACGTTATCAAGGCCAAATACTTTACAAATAGAATCACCAACTGAAACTACACGACCAACTTCTTTAGTTTCAAGGTCGCTTTTATATGATTCTATTTGGCTTTTAAGTAAGAGAGATATTTCTTTCGCATTTATCTTTTCCATAAACTACCTCTTTAAATCATTAATTAAATCATTAAACTTCTTATCAACTGTGAGATCAATAATATTAGACTCATATTCAATTCTAATACCCGCAGTAATACTCTTATCAATCACATTCTCAAGTAAAACATTCTTTGAAGTTTTGATTTCTAGTTTTTCTTTTAGTTTGTCTAAGTATTCTTTAGTTAAATTAACTTTAGAATACACAAATACTTTGAGAAGATTAAACTCTAAATAATATAAAGATTCAAAATCTTCTTTAATATCACCTATAATTTCTATTCTTCTATTGTCTAGAAGAGTATAGATGAAACGTCTAAATAAATCATTATTTAAACTTTTATCAATTAGTTCTTTTTTCTTCTTAATTGATATTTCTGGGTAACACAAAAACTTGAGGATTAACTCATCACTTAATACTTTATTAAATTCATTTAAGTTATATAAAAGTACTTCCTTCTCATTTTTAGAGGAAGCAAGACTATATAAAGCTTGTGCGTATTCAAGTGATAATTCGCTCATTATTTCTCCAAGTCTTTTAGTGCTTTTTCATTAAACTTGATGTCATCAACGTTTTCATCAATCATCTTTGATGCCATACGAGATGCAACATCTACGATTTCATCTTTAGCTTCTTTTAAGATTTCTTCTTTTTGTCTTAAAGCTTGAGCTTTAGCATCAGCAATGATTTCTTTAGCTTCAGCTTTAGCTTTTTCAATAATCTCATCCTTTTGAGCTGTAGCATCAATTCGTGCAGTGGTTAAAATCTCATTAGCTTCATTCTTAGTACTAACTAAGATTTCATCAGCCTCATCTTTTACTCTTTGAGCTTCATCTTTGATCTCTTGAGCATCTTTATATTCTTCTTTTATCTTTTCCTTTTTAGCATCTAAAAATTTTGTAATCTTATTCCAGAATACAAATCTAACTATGATAAATAAAAGAAGGGTAGCAATAAGGTTGATTAAAAAATCGGTTAGGTTAACACCGAATGCGTTTTGAAGAACCTCTGTGATTTTATCTCCTATTGCATTACCAAGAATATTAAACATCTTTATCCTCGGACTTACTATTTTGTTGCAAAGATTAACATCATTGCAGTAATTAAAGCGTAAAGACCAGTTGTTTCAGCGATAGATGCACCAACGATCATAGTTGATGTGATCTTAGATGCTGCTTCAGGTTGTCTTGCAATAGCTTCAACTGCTTTACCAGCAACGAATGATTGACCAATACCTTGGCTCATACCAGTAAGTACAGCGATACCAGCACCAAGATATGCAAGTCCTCTTGCGAAGAATTCATTGTATTGAGGTGCTTCAGCTAAAACACCCATAATTCCTCTAAATAAATTTTCTAACATAATATATTCCTCCAATAATTATTCTTCTTCTAAATTCATATTTTGTCTTGAAAGCATGAGTACAAGCATTGTATAAACAACTACTTGAATCATACCAAACGCGATATCAAATACAGTGTGGACTAAGGCAGAAGTTATTATAACTCCCACAGTTCCACCAACTAGGGTTCCTGCGAGTCCACCAATTGCAGTAGTAAGCATATTACATGCGCCAAGAACTAAAGAACCAAGTACTACACCACTAAAGATATTACCGAATAGACGCATACCAAGAGCGATTGGTGTAGTGAGTTCACTAAGTAAGGATATTGGGAATACTAGGAATGATACCCCTTTAACAGGTCCCATAAATCCTTTCATTCTTCCCTTAAATCCTTGATACTTAAATCCAATAAATTGAAGTATTACAAACGCAATTACACACATTGATAAGGCAACACCTAAGTTAGACATCGGTGGAGTTAAGCCAAATAGTGATGAAAGGTTTGCGAATGTTAAGTATGAAGTAATCATTATTACAAATGGAGCAAAGAATTTCTTTTCTTTAACATCTGTATTGTTTACCGCAAACTTATTTGCAAATTCAACAAATATTACAGATAAGCCCATTAAACCTTTAGTAGGTACTTCATCTTTATTAGGATCTAGCTTAGAAAATCTAATACCTGTGATAATGAAGTAGAGTGCGAGCACAATAAATATAACGATTACTGTTTTAGCTGAACTTGATAAGTTCCAGTCAAAATGAATATTAATCATTTTTCGCACCTCCTCTTGATTCTAAAAGTCCCATAATAATTAAGAATACAGGATATTCTAGAACTCCAAATATAATATAGATTACATTGTAGTCAGCAAAGAAACATGCGACAAATATAATTGCCCCAAGTATCACAAATCTGATTACATAACTTAATGGAACGAATAACTTTAATTTGGTTACGTTCTCACGTTGAATTTTAAAAGTTAATTTATAATTTCCATAATTTAAGACAATTGAAACTGTAGCTCCAATAACTAAACTTTTTATTTCAGCATTATTATTCTTGGTGACGAAGAATAAAATAACTGAAAGTATTAAAGTGAATGGGATAGAAAATATTATTGCCTTATCAAATAAAGTTAATTCTCTATCGTTCATTTCCTTGTCCTCGTTATTAAATTATAGAAAGGAATCGGACCAATTAAGAATATAGCGAGTAGTAAGAATAATACTTTGGTGTTACATATTCTATCAAGATATACACCAAGCCATATTCCTCCGCCAAGAAGAATAATTATTTCAAAAACAAATTGGGAAAATATTACGTATGTTGCAACATACTTTTTAACTTTCTTTCCTTTTGGTTCTTCTTTAATTTCTTCTTTGACTGTTTCAGGTAGTTCTTCAGTTGAATTAGTTTCTAGAGTTTTCTCTTCTAATTCTTCTTCTAGTTCTTCCTTATTTTGTTCCGAATAGTCTGTCACCACAATCTCCAAGACCAGGGAGAATATATCCCTTGTCATTTAATTCTCTATCTACTTTGACCATATAGATATCAACATCAGGATAAGCTTCTTGAACAGCTTTAATTCCTTCAGGACAGCCTACAAGGCCAACATAAATTATATGTTTAACACCTTTACTCTTTAGTAGTTCAATACCTTTAATGCATGAACCACCAGTTGCGAGCATTGGATCAACTAAAATACATGTAGTAGAATCTTTAATCTCTGGAAGTTTAAAATAGTATTCTACTGGTACTAAAGTTTCTTCATTTCTGTATAGTCCAATATGACCAACTTTAGCTTGAGGGATAATACGTCTAATACCATCAACCATTCCAAGACCCGCTCTTAAAATAGGTACGATTACAATATCAGTGGCTAAAGTCTTACAAGTAATAGTTTCAAACGGTGTTTCAACTATTTTATCTTTGACTTCAAGGTTTCTTGTGATTTCATAAGTCACAAGCATACCAATTTCATCTACAATTTCTTTGAAATCTTTAGTAGATGTATTCTTATCTCTAATGATTGCCATCTTAGAGTCTAGAAGTGGATGTGATAAGACGTGTAACATTAATTTTCCTCCTCAATTTCTTTTATTAAATTTATTCTTCTTACGTGTCTTTCTTCGTCAGCCATTGGAGTAGTAATAAACTCTTTTACTATTTTTAATGCTTCATCCATTGGTTGATTGATTTCGCCAAGGCACAACACATTAGCGCCGTTATGACGTCTCGCATGCATTGCCATATCGGTAGATAAGCATAACGCAGCTCTAACACCTTTAATTTTGTTGGCGGTAATAGACATACCTACACCATTTGTACAAACTAGAATTCCAAAATCCACTGCTTTGTCTCTTACATCACAAGCGACAGCTTTAGCGAAGATTGGATAGTCACATGAATCAAATGTATAAGTTCCTCTATCCACAAATTCGATTTCCTTGAAAGTTTCTTTAATCTTCTCTTTTAGATTAAGTCCACCATGGTCTGAACCAATTGATATTCTCATTAAAAAATCCTCCTGTCTTTTATTATATAATAATAATTAAAAAAATAAACAGGGATAATAGAAAATTAATTTTCTATCACAACTGATCCCTGTCTTATTACTTTTTTATTATCTGCATCATAGATTGTTGAAGGTAAAGAATTTAAATCTTTTCCTTTAACTATAAAATCAACTTCACTTTCAAATGCCTTAGTATCATTAAATTTAACTACTGGTGGTTCACCACTATTATTAAGTGAAGTCATGATTAGTGGTCCAAACTTATCAATAACTTTTAAAGTTAGTGAATCATCAGGCATTCTTAAGCCAACTGTCTCAAGTTTAGTCACGAAATCTCCTACTTTAATAGATTTCTTAAAGATAAAAGTAACTGCGCCTGGCCAGTACTTTTTAAGAAGAGGCATTACATCATTTGCGTTTGTCGCAAGGTCATTTACCTGATCTAAATTAGACACCAAAACACAGAAATTTTTAGAAGCGGAACGCTTCTTAATTTCCATAATTCTTTCGGCTCCAGCTTTACTATTATAAAGACAACCGAGGCCATATACAGTATCTGTCTCAATCACAAATACTTCATCTTTTAAATTCATTTCTAAGAGTTCATTAGCGTCAATAATCATATTACTCCAAATGGCTATTTTTAGCCCTTTATATTGAGTTTAAAAAACTCATTAAAGAACTTAGCCATACCACTATTTTCACATAATTCATCATATACATAAGTAGATATTTTTTGAATTCTTGGATCCGCATTTTTAAGTGATACAGTAATGCCTGCCTTACTAAAAAATTCAAAATCATTTTGTGAATCACCACAGGCAATTATATCACTCTTTTCATATCCTAAAAGTTTTGCGACATCAGTAATCGCATCACCCTTTGTATAAGTTGTTTCATATAGTTCAATAATATTTTTGAATGGTCCCCAAGCCCAAATTCTTGAACCAACATTAGTGAAGTTATTATTCACGTAATTATGAATAACTTCTGCGTCTTCATCACTATTTGCGAGGATTAATGTACCGTGAACCTCTTCAGGTAAGATATCATTTAAATCTCCAATGTGAAGTTTATTTGGATCACTATAATGCATTAAGAGTCTATATAATTCTCCATCTAAATTAGAATGGATATCATCATATGATTCACTGAAGAATAAGTTATATCTTCCTTTCATCTTATTGTAGATATCAAGGACATCTTCTCTTTTCATATAGACACTCTTAATTATCTTATTCTCATTAGGATAACTCACAAGGCATCCATTATAGTTAATTAGAGGTGTCTTTAAATTAAACGCATCATATACGAATTTAGATGATCTAAGTGGACGACCAGTAGTGATTACTATATCGTGACCAAGTTCATTTAATTTATTAAATATTTTCTTTGAATAGTCGGTTAAGCTATATAAATCTGGAAGGAGTGTACCATCTAGATCTAGCGCAATTAGATATTTTTTCATAGTTCAATTATACCACAACTTAAGTGCCTAAAATTGTTAAATAATTATGAAACCGTTTTTCATATTTTTTCTTTATATGATAAAATAAAGAAAAGTCAGGAATTATTATTATGTTAATCAATGCAATCATCAATCTTCAAAATATTATAGCTTTCTTACTAGGACTTCTATCTGGAGTTCTACTTCTTTTTGCGATTCTATTAATCATCTTTTCAAACAAAAAGAATGTTAAATCAAAAGTATATCGTCCTGTTAAAGAAGCTATAGATGAGAAAAAGATTCAAGAAATGATTGAAAGAAAACAAAAAGATCTTATCTATCAAAATGAAGAATATGATAAAGATTTAATTCCTACTGCGCTTAATCTATCACGTGAATTAATTCATGAAATCGCATCTTACTATTATCCTGATTCTAAGATTCCTGAATATGAATTAACTTTAGTTGAAGCAACTGAACTTATTACTTATATTGTTGATAAGATTTCTAAACTATTAAATAAACCAATAATTAAGAAATTTAAGAATAGAACTATTGGTGAAATTCTAAATATGATTAATGGTGCTAAGAAAGTATCTCAAAATAGTGCAGTTAAAGGTGGAGATGAAGCCATTAAAACATATAAGAGTATCGCAAACATCTTAAATCCACTCTATTGGGGCAAAAAGTTAATTGTGGATAGTTTAATAAATGTCGCAATGAAAAGATTTAGTTTAGCCGCCATTCATATTGTTGGAATGGAAGCTAATAAAGTATATTCTAAGAGTCTTTTTAAAGAAGATGAAGAAACTGAAGAAAAAGTAATGAATGAAATATTTAATGATGAGGAGGATAAATAATGGGACTTTTTAATCTATTTAAGAAAAAAGTAAATATGGTAGTTAAGAAAAGAACTCCAGATAATAAAGAATTTAAAATAGTTAATATGGATTCTAAAGTAGAAAAGAGTACCCATATTGCTTCTGAATTCAAATCTCCTGTCTATGGTTCTGATGAGAAAAAGGATGTCTTTGTTCCAAGAGTATCTGACATTCCAGTTGATGCTTATGACTTCTTAAGAAAAGAACCAATTAAAAATACTGGTAAGGATAGTGATAACCCATTCCCAGAATTTAGAAAAGTTGAACCTAGACATAAAAAGGAAGAAAAAACTAATACCGTAGTAGTTGAAGAGAAAGAAACTATTACTGAATTCTTTGGTGATAAGACTGAAGAGAAAACAGTTGAAGAACCAGTTAAAACTGAAGAAACTAAAGCTCAAGTATTTAAATATGAAGAAAATGATGAACCAAATCCATCATTTGATCCAACTGTATTTAGTTCTTTATTTGGTGTAGATGTTGATAAACCAAAAAAGAACAAGGAAGAACCTAAAGAAAATAAAGTTGATGATTCTTCTTCTTTTAGTGAATCAATATTCAGTGAACCAGTAGAGGAAGAAAAACCAGTTTTCCAAAGTCGTGAAGAATCTAGTGACCCTGAAAAGGAAGCTAAAGCTCATAGAGATAAAATGGAAAGAATTTATAAGAACTATAAACTTCCACCTCTATCACTTCTTCCAGAACCAGTATTTAAAATAGATAATGATGATGAATGGAACGTTAATAATATCGCCATCATCAATCAAACTCTTCAAAGTTTTAGAATTGATGGTCAAGTTAAAGAATATACACAAGGTCCTACATTCACTCGTTATGCGATTATGTTAGGTCCTGGTGTTCCAGGTTCTAAGATTTCAAATATTCAAGACGACCTTCAAAGAACTCTTGCCACATCTTCATTAAGAATTGAAAACCCAATCCCAGGTAAGCCTTATGTTGGTATTGAAATTCCAAATTTAAATAGACGTAGTGTAACACTTAGAGAATTAATTGGTACTGAAGAATTTATGAATTCTAAAGACCCTCTTCTTGTCCCAGTTGGTCTTGATGTTGAAGGTAAGGTTAAGTATTCTTCTGTCGCAGATTTCCCACATGGTTTAATTGCGGGTTCTTCTGGTTCAGGTAAATCAGTATACTTATCTTGTTTTATCGCATCACTTCTTTATAAGAATACTCCAGAAACACTCCGTTTCTTCTTCATTGACCCTAAACAAGTTGACCTATCTCAATTTGATGGAATTCCACACCTCTTATCTCCAATCGTAACTGATCCTAAAGAAGGTGTTAATTCAATTAAATGGTTAATCGATGAAATGGAAAGACGTAACACAGTATTTAGATCTATTCCTGGTATTACTAAACTCAGTGAATATAATAAATACGCAGATAGCCATAAGGGCGAATATAAAAAGATTCCATATATCGTTGCGGTTATAGATGAAGCCGCTGACTTCCTCTTAAACGCAGGAAATGAAGCTCAAGATTTATTAACTAAGTTACTACAAAAGAGCCGTGCCGCAGGTATTCACGTAATTCTTGCGATGCAAAAACCTGTTGCCGCAGTTGTATCTACTACTATTAAATCAAATGCCGGATGTAGATTCGCGTTCAAAGTTACTGATAGAGTGGACTCAATGACTATCATCGGTAAGACTGGAGCTGAAAGCTTACTTGGTCGTGGTGATATGATTTATTACTTAAACGGTGATACTGGTAGATACCAAAGCGGATTTATAAGTGGCGCAGATTGCGTAAAAGTAAAAGAACACTGTCAATCTCAAGCTCCACTTGATTACCTCTTCTTACCTTCAGAATTAGATAAGAAGAATAATAGTGGACAAAGCGCTGAAATTGATGAACTCTTCGGAGATATCGCAAGATATGTTGTATATGAAGGAAGATGTTCTATCAATGCCATCTCTCAAAAATTCAATGTTGGATATAATAGAGCGAACGCTATAGTTCTTTCAATGGAATATTTTGGAATAGTATCTGAAAACCAAGGAACTAAAGCTAGACAGATTCTTATTACTCCAGAAGAAATTGAATCAAAACTACAATCTATAGGAGTTAGATAGATTTGAAACATCTAGATGAAAGTGATTTAAAGATTAAAAAGAATAGTAAAACAGTAGGGGATATTATTTTTGGTGGTATATCATTATTCCTTCTTTTAATCATATTCTTTTTCAATATTCAAAACGAAGTATGCCTCTCAAGAAAGTTTGTATTCCCTCAAGCTTACGCTAATAAAGTAATACTTACTGTCATGGGCATAATTCTTCTTATTACTTTCATTACTCATTTACTATCTTTAATTCTTTCAGGTATCTTCATCTTCTCTCATCATGATACCTTCTATAAAGTTAAGTCAGTAATATTTAGTACTTTAAATACTTTAAACATTATCCCAGTTATTCTAATTATCGTTTTAGCTTTTGATACATTTGTGGCTTCAACCATTGATGTATCAGGCGATTCAATGAAGAATACTGTCCAAGATGGAAACGCAGTATTAGTATCACATACTAGATTTGAAAAGTTAGAAAAAGGTGACATCGTCATCTTAAACCTTAGTTCAAACAATAAAGAACCAGATCTCATCATTAAAAGAGTTTGGGCACTTGAAGGCGATACAATCAAATTCGTTGAAGAAAGTGGATACGCAGTACTATACGTTAATGGGGAAAAGACTGTTACCAATACCTATACACCTATTTATAACTATATAAATACTGAAATCACATTAGGTAAAGGCGATATATTCGTAATGGGTGATAACTTCAAAGTATCTAAAGATTCTAGATACTGGGGAATATTTAATACAATAAAGAAAAACAGTGATACCACATATATGCACGCAAACTATTGTGGTAAAGTCACATACTCTATTATGCCTTTCGGTAAAATAGAAGATAATAGGATAAATAGTTATGAGTGATACTGATTATAATATCAACTGGTTCCCTGGCCATATGGCCAAGGCCATGAGACAAATAAGAGAAAAACTTAATCTATGCGATGTAGTAATTGAAGTGCTTGATTCAAGAGCGCCTTTTTCATCAATCAATAAAGCTTTAAAAGAAATGATTAAAGATAAGCCTCTTCTTTTCGTAATGAATAAGATAGATATGGCTGATGAAAGAGTTACTAAAGAATGGCTCGCTGAACTCAATAAAACAACTATGACAGTATGTCTCAATTCACTTGATGGCGTTGGAAATATTAAAATAATCGAAGATGCATTAGCTAAACTTCTTAAAGATAAAATAGATAAAGCTGCGTCTTTTGGAAAATCAATCTATCCAATTAAGGCAATAGTCGCAGGTATTCCAAATTCAGGTAAATCAACATTAATGAATAATCTCGCTAAAAGAAAGGCAATGACTACCGGAGATAAACCTGGAGTAACTAAATCTCAAACTTACCTTAAAGCCTCAGATAAACTTATTCTTCTTGATAACCCAGGAATACTCTGGCCTAAGTTTGAAAATCAAAACCAAGCTAAACTCTTATGTTTAATTGGTTCTATTAAAGATGAAATTGTACCTATCAATGTCATAAGTGAATTTGGAATAGATGTATTAAAGAGATATTATCCAAATGAACTTAAAGCTAGATTTAAATTAGATACTCTAGATAAAACTAGTGAAGAATTGCTTTATGATATCGGACGTAAAAGAGGCTGCTTATTAAGAGGCGGTGAAATAGATATCGATAAAGCTAATGAAATATTCTTAAGAGATTTAAGAAGTGGTAAAATCGGGAGAATGACTTTTGAAAGAGTTGGTGAACCTCTATAAATATGAGGAAGAATATAAGAATAAAGGATATAACTTAATCGCAGGATGCGATGAAGCAGGACGTGGCCCACTTGCGGGTCCCGTTTTTTGTGCCGCAGTTATTCTAGATCATAATAATCCAATTGAAGGATTAAATGATTCTAAACAATTATCTGAGAAGAAAAGAAATCAACTATATTATGAGATTAAAGAAAAGGCTTTAGCTTATTCTGTTGTCTCAATCGATAATGAAACAATAGATAAGATAAATATTCTTGAATCATCTAGACTTGGAATGGAGAAGGCAGTTGAATCATTAAAGATTAAACCTGACTTTATCCTTACTGATTATATGAATTTAATCCACCAAAATATTCCATATTTATCTTTGGCTCATGGCGATGCCTTAAGCGCAACCATCGGTGCCGCATCAATTCTAGCTAAAGTTGAACGTGATAGATATATGGATGAACTCGATAAATTATATCCAGAGTATAACTTTAAAAAGAATAAAGGATATCCAACTAAAGATCATATAGAAGCATTAAAAAAATACGGAGTAACTAGTGTACACCGTAAGAGTTATAAACCTGTGAAAGAGGTAATGAATTCACAATTAAGTTTAGATATATAAAAAGAAAGGGAAGAGTTTTATCTTCCCTTTCCTCTTGATTTATAATTAGGATCAAATCCTCTAATTTCGCCATTTTCAAAGCGTTTAGCTTGTTCTTCTAATTTAGATTCATCCATACCAGCCATCATCTTGAAAGCTTTCTTTTGTTTTTCAAGCATTTGTTCAAGTTTGTTTACATCAGATACTGATCTACCACTACCTTGAGCAATTCTTCTTTTTCTACTTGAAGAGTATTCTATTAGTTCTGGATTTCTTCTTTCTTCTTTTGTCATTGAGTTGATGATTACTTTAACAAAGTCTAGTGAATCATCATCAATGTTTTGAAGTTGAGAGAGTTGTCCCATACCTGGTATTAATTTTAAGAGACCTGATAAACGTCCCATTCTATTAATCATCTTAATTTGTTTTAAGAGATCATTATAATCGAATGTGCCATTCATCATCTTTTCCATTAACTTTTGTGAATCTTCTTCACTTAAAGCATCTTCTGCTTTTTCAATTAATGTTAGAACGTCACCCATACCGAGGATTCTACCAGCCACACGTTCTGGATAGAATACTTCAATATCATCCATCTTTTCACCAGTACCACTAAATTTAATTGGTACGCCTGTGATAGATTTAACTGATAAAGCAGCACCACCTCTTTGGTCACCATCAAGTTTAGTTAAAATCACACCAGTGATTCCTACTTCTTTATTGAATGTATCAGCAACTTGAGCAGCAGCTTGACCCATCATTGAGTCAACTGTGAGTAAAATTTCAGTTGGGTCTGCGAGTTTCTTGATTTGTTTTAATTCATCAATTAATTGTGAATCAATTTCAAGACGACCTGCGGTATCGATAATTACTAAATCATATTCTTCAGCTTTAGCTTTCTTTAAAGCATCTTCAGCAATTTTAACTGGAGAAATATTACCTTCTTCAAATACAGTTACATTAACACTTGCGCCTACTGTCTTTAATTGATCAATAGCGGCTGGTCTATAAACGTCACCAGCAACGAGCATAACTTTCTTTGAATAGTTCTTTTCAATATATTTAGCAAGTTTACCAGCGTGAGTAGTTTTACCAGCACCTTGAAGACCAATTAACATATAAACTGTAGGAGCTTTTTCACTAAACTTTAGTGTAACTTCTTCACTACCTAATACTTTAGTTAATTCGTCAGATACAACTTTAACTACTTGTTGTCCTGGATTTAAGCCCTTCATGATCTTTTCGCCAAGGGCTTTTTGTTTAACATCATTAATAAATGAGTTAACTACTTTTATATTAACGTCAGCTTCAAGAAGTGAAAGTCTCACTTCCTTCATCATTTCATCTATATCTTTTTCATTTAAATAGTCTTTGTGCACAAATCTTCTAAGTGCCATATTAAGACGACTTGTTAAATTCTCAAAAGCCATACTAAATCTCCTCTAACTCTTCAATGATTTTTAATGAATCTTTATCCGCATTAGCTTTTAGCTTTTCAAGTAAATCTAATCTTTGATCTTGTTTAGCCTTAAGAGCTAACGCAGATTCAAAATCTTCTAATGCTTCTTCTACTTCTTTAAGACTTAAGTAAATTGCGTTTCTTGAAACATTAAAGTTTTCCGCAACTTCTTTTAAAGATTCATCATTAAAATAATATTCTTCAAAATATTGTCTTTGTTTCTCGGTTAATAGATTCTTATATAAATCGTATAGACTACTAAGTCTTACATTTTTTTCTAGATTATCCATTATTTTTCTCCTCAAAAAGAATTCCTTCAAAGAGATTATATAGATAACTATCAACGTCAAAGTAATCCATATCTTCCATCTTTTCGCCATATCCATATAACTTAATTGGAATATTAAGTTCATGGTTAATAGATAAAGTTACACCACCTTTAGATGAACCATCAAGTTTAGTTAGTACAATTCCAGTAATATTTGTGGCTTCATTAAATACTTTAGCTTGATTTAATCCATTTTGGCCAGTAGTTGCATCGATAACTAGTAATGTTTCATGAGGTGCATTAGGTACTTCTCTACCTATTACCCTATAAATCTTTTCAAGTTCCTTCATTAAATTAACTTTATTTTGAAGACGACCGGCAGTATCACATAAAAGTACATCAACATTATTAGCTTTAGCGTATTTAATTCCATCAAAGATTACACTAGATGGATCAGCGCCTTCACCCTTAGCGATTACTTCTATTCCAAGTCTTTCGCCCCAAACCTTTAATTGTTCAGTAGCGCCAGCTCTAAATGTATCGCCTGCGGCTAGACACACTTTCTTTCCTTCATTAATAAGTTTATATGCAACTTTTGCGATCGATGTAGTCTTTCCAGAACCATTAACTCCGACAAAGAGGAATACAGTTAAACCATTACTATTATAGTTAAGTGATGATTTGTCTTTTCCAACATACATTTCATCAAAGACATCCATCATATATTCTTTAAGTTCATCAACCG
>JAEEGK010021577.1_pt1 | contig 13598 bp, 8 predicted proteins | sample 8958771 | NCBI WGS metagenome assembly JAEEGK01 (sample SAMN16246547, study PRJNA631951) | gut metagenome | biome: gut microbiome; feature: rumen; material: SC-attached | host: Bos | place: Iran: Karaj | collected 2018-10 | reverse complement strand
AATAGCGACTCTCCCGAGCCGCTATTTTCCACTCATTACCTAACTAACCTTAGTGTTTATTACTAACTAAATTAAAAATAACAATAACCATTAATCTTAATGCATGAACTTAATCTGTGCTGCAAAGTTATGCATAAAATTCGATGGAATCGATAAAATTTGTTTCAAAGAATGCCAAAAATCGTTCATTGTAACATATGAGTTAGAAATGAACGATTTTTGCTACTACTTGCCCTGGGCGCGCTTCTTCTGTTCTTTCTTGTAGGCCTTCATCTCAACGATGGTGGCGAGCCCCTTCTTGACACGGAACTCCTGACGGGCACGGCGCATCTGCTCAAGGAAACGCTCACTGGTGTGCAGACGGGCATAGGCGGCTGAGGCGGCCAGGCGGGCGGCGTTGACATCACTCTGCCAGTGGGCACCGACGATCAGACGGCTATCACCATACATATAACCACGGGCTAGCAGAGTGTCAGCACGGTCGGGATTGATCTCTGAGAGCAACAAAGCAGAGCTCCAGCCGAGCAGGGTGTGACCTGAGGGATAGGAGCCGTTCTTGCGGAGATGAGGCTCATCCTCAGGATAGAGGGTCGGCTCGTTGAAGCGCACGAACGGACGCTTGCGCATGTAATACCTCTTGGGAATGGTGCAGATACTGTCGCAGGTAGCCGTTCCTTCACGCAACACCTTGTAGATCTCTGGGGTCTCCTCTTTGGAGATCTGCAGACCGAACGGCTCACTGAACTCACGGATAATACAGTCGAGGCCATAGACGGCGTCGCGGATGGCGATGGCAGCACGCTCCTTGTTGTTACGCATCTCCTTGCCCCACATATACTGCATGATGTCGAAGGCAAAGGCAGCGCCGACGGTATCGGGGGGAGCCGGACACCATTTGAGCATGTCGGGCATCTCGCTGGTGGTGAAATACGCGTTAACGGGTGACTTGTCACTCTGTGCCGAAGCACATACTGCCAGCATCGTCATGGCAGCAATCATCATAAACTTCTTCATAATCGTAAATATTTAATGTTTAATGTATCAGAACTTCACTTGGAATCGGGTCTCCAGGATACTCACCTCATTGTCGTCAAACCCGCTACGGTTGGTTACCTTTGTGTAGGAGGCACGCACACGCCAGATCATATACTTGTTGATGTAGAAGTTGTAGCAGATGGCCCAGTCGCTCAGGTAACCGCCCCGGATGTCTGCCTTAGCGTCGGAGAGTGACGTATAGTTGTACTGCAGACAGATGTCCATATTACCGGGATCGGGGGTGGCGATACCACCGTCAACCATGTTTGGCGCGTAGTTTCGACCCTTGATGAGACCGCGCAGGGTGACATAGGCGCCACTGCCCGTAAAGTTGTTCAGGCCATTGTCGCGGGTGATGGTGTTGAGGAAATACTGTCCGATTACGGCAAAACGTCCGTAGGAGTACATGATCTCAGGGGAAAACTTAAACATGGTTTTGGCATCGGTGACGACCACCTGCTGGGATTTCACTTTCGCCACACGTGTCGGCCAGTTGCTGCTCAACGTAAACTGTTTGTGGTTCTGCCCCTCGGTGCTGCTGTAACGGGCACCGTCGATACCACCACTGACACCTACCTGGAACATCTTGCCCTGTTCGGTGAAGGGACGGTACAGCAGTCGTGTCTGAGCACCTATGCCTTCGTTGCCGATCTCATCCGTCGGGCGTTTCATGGCTTCTGTCTCCACGATGACACTGGCGGTGGCGAGGAACTTCTTGCCATTATACTCATACATCACACCGAGGGTACGGTCGTTGTTGAACACGGCATTGCTCTGGGGTTCCTCCATCGTCTCCTTGAAAGAAGAACTGGTGCTGCTCTGGAAACCGTACTGATGGATGAAGTAACCACCACGGATGGAGTTCAACTTGTCGAAGTCATACTGCACGAAGACATCCTTCAAGCCCACCTTACCATAGGCATAACCGATGTCGAGCTTAGCCTTCCATTTCCCGTAAGAGAAACCGACTCCGACACGCATGTCGGGGATGGCGACACCGCTCTTCAGTTCGTCTTTCTGGTTTTGTGGATTGATGTAGGCCGCATCAAAGAGGATACGTCCTGATGGTTTTACTGATAACTTCGGCTCTTCCTGTGCCAAAACAATGTTAGCTGACATGAGCCCTATTACCATGATCAATAGATTTTTCTTCATAATCTTTGGGTTTTTAGTACATTTTAAGTACAAATATCGTTAAAATTTTGATTACTAGGTATGATAGTTGCCATAAATTAACATCTTTTTAGAATATAGCTCCCCTACATTATCTATATTATGTGTATCTTTGCACTATGATGCGACGATGGGGGCTGAGTATCGTGGTCAGCTTGCTGACTGTAGTGTGCTGGGGACAGACCTTTTCTCTGGTGCAGAAGAACGATAGCCTCTATCTGTTGACGCTGACCACTGACTCGATGACCCATCAATGGTCGTTACCATATCCCGTCTATCGGATGGAGACGGGTGATGTGGATGGCAATGGAACCATTGAGGCACTGGTGGGTGTGATCAAGGCCACCCGCTTTTATCCCGAGAAGGGCAGGCGACTGTTTATATTCAAGAACTACGAGGGTCTGGTGAGGCCGATGTGGTTAGGGTCGAAGTTGGGTGGCAAGCTGCAGGACTTCCATTTCCGCGATGGAAGGGTGCGCAGCCTGGAGACCAATGCCAAAGGACAATTCACGGTGGCAGAATACCGTTGGGACGATTTCGGCATGGCCTTTGAACGTTACCTGATCAGAGATGCCGATGAGGCAGAAGCGAGACAAATATTTGAACCGTAAACTATAAGTGTGATGAAGATGAAGAAGATTTTTGTAACCATGTTGTGTCTGTTGGCCATGCCGGCTACGGCACAGAAAGCACAACGCGTGATGGTGCCTGGCAAAGGTGGCATCGACGTAGAGCAGTTGAACAAGCGTGTGAACCTGAATCAGGACATCTCGCAATTCAGTCTGACTGAACTGCGTGTGCTTCGTAACAGTTTCTATGCCCGTGAGGGCTTCCCCTTCCGCGACGCGTTCCTTCGTGGCGTGTTCCAGTGCACCTCGTGGTACGACTCACTGATGTGGGCGCGCTGGGGTAAGGTGGAGGATCAGATGACGGGCTATGAGCGTGATGATTATTACAAGGCCGATGCTAAGGTGCCCTTCAAGATCAGTAAGCCTGAATACGCCTTCATCAACAAGTTGCAGGCACGTGAAAAGGAACTGAAGCGGGAGAACTTCAAACCCCGTGTGAATGGTCACCGGGTCAATATGGATAATGTGGTGAACGCTATGCAGATGACGGATTTTGATGCCCGTCTGAAGGACAAGCTGGGACGTAACGGCTTTGCCATCGTACCTGCCCAGCACAACCAACTGTTCCAGGTGTATGAGACCAACGACTATACGAACTTCCCCAACTTCGTGACCACTGATCTCTATCTGCAACTGTATCATCTCTACTTTGACTGTCTGCTGCGCGACATCGAACAGCAGAAACTCCATGACGTGGTGCTGCAGTTGTGTGAGCGGGGACGTCAGCTGACCAATGGCACGACGCCAGAACTGCAGTGGCTGAAGACCTACTTCGATGTGGGTTATGCTCTGATCAAAGGCGAGAAAGGTGCTGCAGGTACTGTGGCCGACGAAGTGGAGAAGGTGAATGCGGCGAAAAGCGAAATGTCTGAATACCTCGGTTATATCGATGTCCCCTTCTCTTATCCGCTGTTCCGCCCGCGTGGACACTACACCCGCAACGATACGCTGAAGACCTACTTCAAGGCGATGATGTGGCTGCAGACGGTGCCCTTCGGAACAGACAAGCCCTCGCAGTTACAGACAGCCCTCGTGTTGGCTGAGCTCACAGCAGGAGATGCCAAGATGCGTGACCTGTACCAACAGCTGTTTGAACCCATGACGTGGCTCTTCGGTGCGCCTGACAATATCACCATCATGCAGGTGCATGAGCTGATGAAGGGGCGCAAGGCCAGTGAACTGATGAAGAACAAGAAGGCGATGGCCCAGTTGCGTGGGGAGATCGAGGCGCTGGCTCAGAAGCAGACGCGTATCCGTCCGAAATTCGAATACACCAGTCCCTATAAGATCAACCTCCTGCCCCAGCGTTATATGCCTGATGGTGAGGTGCTGCAGGAGATGGTGGACTATGACAATGATCCCACCCAACGCGCCTTGCCGAAGGGTCTCGACGTGATGGCCTCGATGGGAGTGAAGTCGGCAGAGCGCATCCTATTGGAAGAGTTGCAGGAAGCCCAGCAGTGGGATGGTTTCGTGGCTGCCCTGAGTAAGATGAAGCAGCGCATGAAGGAGATTGATTGGCAACAGACTATCAGCACCAAATGGATGGATGCCTTGAAGACGGTGAACGATACCTGCAAGGGTTATCCTTACTTCATGCTCACACCCGAATGGCAGAAGAAAGACCTGAATGCCGCTTTGGCTTCATGGGCAGAGCTGAAACATGATGCCATCCTCTATGCCAAGCAGCCCTTTGGAGCAGAGTGTGGCGGAGGCGGTCCCCCAGAGCCAGTGGTGACAGGTTATGTGGAGCCCAACGTGAAGTTCTGGCGCAAGGCCATCAGTCTGCTGCAGGCTACTGCCGACGTGCTGAAGCGTTACAACCTGACCACCGAGAAAGGCGAGAATGCCACCGCCCGCCTGAAAGAGGAGGCTGAATTCCTGTTGCGTGTCAGTGAGCGCGAGCTGGCTGGAAAGAAACTGGACGAGTTCGACTACGATGAACTGAAACATATCGGTGCGACGTTTGAGAATATCTCGCTCGACCTGGTACGCGATGATGATATGTACCTGATGGGCTGGGATGATGTAGAGGGCACCGACCGTAAGGTGGCGCTGATTGCTGACGTCTATACCGCCAATGCCGACAACAACCCTGAGAAGAGTGTGATGTATGTGGGTGTGGGTATGGCCGACGAGATTTATTGCATTGTAGAGGTGGATGGTTTCCTCTGGCTGATGCGTGGTGCTGTACTCTCCTACCGTGAGACCAGGCGTCCTGTCGATATGCTGAGACTGACTGACGAGGAATGGCAGAAGACGATGGAGACAGATCCTGAGGAGGGTCGCCCCGTCTGGATGAAGGATATCATCGTACCCCTGAAGGAACTGCCTCATTCGAATGAACGTTTCTTCTATAGTACTGGCTGTTAGCTCGTTTGTCATCACACTGACGGGTGACATCCTGCTCGACCGTGGGGTGCGTCAGGTGGTGGAACAGAAAGGCATCGACCAGCTGTTCTCAGCGGAGATCGACTCCCTGTTCCGTACCTCCGATGCTGTGGTGGGCAATCTGGAATGCCCGGCTACCAAGATCCATGCCCCTGTGTTCAAACAGTATATCTTCAGGGCAGAGCCTGAATGGCTGAGTGGCCTGAAACGGCATGGGGTGACCCACTTGAATCTGGCGAACAACCACAGCATCGACCAAGGGCGGAAGGGACTGATTGACACGAAGGCGCAGGTTCTCAAGGCAGGCATGACCCCCATCGGGGCAGGACAGAACCAGGCGGAGGCCGCTGAGCCCGTGCTGCTCACCGACCATCCGCGTAAGGTGTGGCTCATCGCCTCGTTGCAGTTGGCACTTGAGAACTTCGCCCGTCTGCCGGATCAGCCCTGTGTGAGTCAGCAGACCGTCGAAGCCCTCTGTCAGCGCATCGCCCAGTTAAGGCACGATGATCCGAAGTGCTATATCATCGTCAGTTTGCACTGGGGGTGGGAGAATCATGTGGAGGTGGTGGCGCGTCAGCGTTATGAGGCGCGTCAGCTGATAGATGCCGGGGCCGATTGTTTGGTATGCCATCATACGCATACCCGTCAGCCTAGCGAGACCTATCAGGGGAAACCGATCTTCTATAGCATAGGCAACTTCATCTTCGATCCGCGAAACGAACTCAATAGTCAGGGGTCGATGGTGAGACTGACGATTACGGAGCAGGATGCTACTGCCGAGGAACTGCCCATCGTCATCCGGCAATGTACACCTTATCTTATGAAATAAGTTCGGAGGGACTGGCGCCGAATTCATCCCTGAAACATTTCGTGAAGTAGCTGGGTGAGGTAAACCCTACCTCATAGGCTACTTCAGAGATGCTCTTGACAGAATCCTGCAACAGCCGATGGGCCTTGTGAAGACGGACCGTGCGCAGAAGCTCTACTGGCGACTGACCAGTGAGTGCCTTCACCTTTCTATATAATTGTACGCGCGAGAGACCGAGCTCTGCACCGATAGCCTCCACACTCAGGCTGCTGTCGCTCATATGCTGTTCGATATACTCGCGGAATCTAGTCATGAACTTGTCTTCTTTCTGTTGAGGCTGCTGAGGCTCCTCTGCTGGCGTTTCTGCCTGTTCCACCTTTTTCTCTTCCTCATTGGCGAAGAGTCCCTTTAAGCGCAGACGGTTCTTCAGCAGATTGTCGATGCGGGCGAGCAGCACATCGGCAGAGAAAGGTTTGGTGATATAGGCGTCGGCCCCGCTCTCATAACCCTCCACCTGATGCTTGCTCAGGGCACGGGCCGTGAGCAGGATGACGGGGATATGCGAGGTGGCGATGTTATCCTTGACACGCTGACAGAACTCCAGACCGTTCATCACAGGCATCATCACGTCGCTCACAATCAAGTCGGGCACAATCTCATTGGCCAGCTCAAGACCCTGTTGCCCGTCTTCGGCTTCGTTCACCTGGTAGCGGTCTTGCAGGATGCGGCGCAGCAGGGTACGGATGTCGGCATTGTCGTCAACGATGAGGATATCGCTTTTCGAACCGTCATCTTCTATTGGCGCTGTTGGCAACACGGGTGTGGTGGGGGCCATCACCGCGTTCTGATGACCTGTGGCCAGGATGTCGAGACTGCCTGTAGCCTGTACGTCGAGCATCTTGTTGATGAGCTCTATCAGCTGGTTGGTGTTGCGGCGCAGCATGTTATAGAGAGCCTTGGTCTCAGGACTGGCCTTCTTGCCTTCTTCTGTCTCTGTCAACTCCTCCAGCGGCGCCTGAATCAAGGTCAGCGGGGTGCGCAGCTCATGGCTCACCTGGGTATAGAAGTCAAGTTTCTCACGCTCCATCTTGTTGCGCTCGTCATTAAGGCGGGCGGTTTGTAGGAAGTGATAATAGATACCGATGATCATCAGGAGCAGCAGGAAAATCAGGACGCCAGCCAGGATGGAGATGACCCTGTGGGTGCCGAGCTGCTGCATGTAGGTATCGGTCATATCCTTCAGACGTGACAGACGCTGTGACTGGCGTGACACCATGTCGCTCTCCAGCATCAGTACGTTGGCATTCTCACTGGTCACGATGGCTGAGGTGAGCACGATCTCCTTCGGATAAGGCTTTTCATCGAGGATGTCGAGCGCCAGTTGCAACAGCTGGTCGCCGCGGGTGGGGTAGATATACGAGGCGTCGAGGATGCCGTCGCGCACCATCTGGATGCCGCCGTATTTTCCTGGCAGACCGTCGATGCCGCAGAAGAGGGGCAGCGGGATGATCTTGGCTTCGATGAAGGCCCTGCGGGCACCGAGTGCCGAACGGTCATTATGGGCAAACACCAGGTCGATGTCCTCCAGACTGCCTGTGTAGTTCTTCACCGTCTCATAACCTTTCTCCTCCGTCCAGTCGCTCTGCAGGGAGGCTACAATCTCTATGCCAGACCCCTTTAAGGCGTCGGTAAAGCCCTTATGACGCTCCTCGGCAGGCGAAGAACCCTTCAGACCAAGGATTTCCAACACACGACCCTTCCCCTTGAGGCGCATCACCACATATTCGCCCATGATGCGGCCGATCTCATAGTTGTCGGCACTGACGAAGGCTGTGTATTTGGGGGAATCGGTCTTGCGCTCAAACACAATCACGGGGATACCTTTATCGTAGGCACGGTTGATGGCAGGAGTCACAGAAGCCAACTGGTTCGGGGCCACGATGAGCAACTGGATGCCGCTCTCCACGAGACTGTCGATCTGCTCGATCTGTCGTTTGGAGTCATCACGGGCTGTCTTGAACCGCAGCTCCACACCATCGTGAAGCATGCTCTCAAGCGTCATCTCCGAGTTCTGCCAGTCGCGCCAGATATCCTCAGTACATTGGGATACACCAATCACGTAATTGGGTTTACGATTGGTGCATGCACTACAGATTAGGGCTGTAATTATGGTTAGGTATAGCAGCCTTCGCATCATTGGTTAGTTGGTTATGCGGGTGCAAAGTTACGTTATTTTTTTTGAAATTGCCACGATTTCTGTTTTTTTTTCTTATTTTTGCACCCAAACAAACTTAAAATGTGACAAAATGGAAGTTATTAATTTCTCAGAACAGAACAGTATCATCAATCAGTTCATGTCAGAACTCCGTGATAAGAGTTACCAGAAAAACCGCCTCACGTTCCGTCATAATGTGGAGCGCATCGGTGAACTGATGGCTTATGAGGTATCCAAGAAGCTCGAGTATAAGCCTAAGACCGTGACGACACCCCTTGGCACGCTGGACATTCCTCTGCCGAAGGACGATATCATCCTGGGCACCGTACTTCGTGCCGGACTGCCTTTCCATCAGGGATTCCTCAACATCTTCGATCGTGCCGACAATGCCTATGTGTCTGCCTTCCGTATGTATATCAACCGTGAGCATACCGAGGTGGGCATCCATGCCGACTATATCGCTGCCCCCAGCGTGAAGGGTAAGACGCTTATCATCGCCGATCCCATGCTGGCTACGGGCGGTTCTATGGCAGCAGCCATCGAGGCCCTGCTCATGTCAGGCAAACCGAAGAAGATCCACGTGTGCTGTATCATCGCCGCCCCCGAGGGTATCGAGGTGGTGAAGGAAGCACTCCCCGACGATGCCACCATCTGGTGCGCCTCCATCGACCAGGGTATGAACGAGCATAAGTATATCGTGCCAGGATTCGGTGACTGTGGCGACCTCTGCTTCGGTGAGAAACTGCAGAGCTTCCGTAAGATTGCCGACAAACGCTGACGCCTATGCTCCAGATACGCTGCAAGAACAACGGCATCACCAAGAGCTTTCCGGAGGGCACTTCGCTGGTAGAGGTCTATCAGGCCTATGCCGACGAGTTGAACATGCCCTTTCCTGTGGTGTCGGCGAAGGTTAACAATGCCTCGCAGGGACTGAAATTCCGTCTGTTCAACAACCGCGACGTGGAGTTCATCGATGCCAGCGACGGCTCTGGGCGTCGTGTCTATGTGCGCTCGCTCTGTTTTGTGCTTTACAAGGCGGTGAGCGATATGTTCCCTGGCAGCAAACTCTTCATCGAGCATCCTCTCTCGCGAGGGTATTATTGTAATTTCAAGAAACGTTCAGGCGAACCCCTTACCGATGCCGATGTGAAGCGTATCTGCACCCGTATGCAGGAGATCATCGATGCCGACATGCCCTTCCGCCGCACAGAATCTACCACCGAGGAGGCCATCTGTGTGTTCCGCGAGCGCGGCTTTACCGATAAGGTGAAACTCCTGGAGACCAGCGGACAGGTCTATACCGACTATTACACCTTGGGCGACACCGTGGACTACTACTACGGTCCGCTCGTGCCCTCCGCAGGTTATCTGAAGGTGTGGGGACTGGAGCGCTATCAGGACGGCCTGCTGTTGCGGGTGCCCGACAGGCGTAATCCCCTGGTGCTGGCTGAAAGGGTTGACCAGCCCCGTACGTATGAGGTGTTTGCCGAGAAGGTGCGCTGGGATATCATCATGCGCCTCTCGAATGCCGGTGATGTCAACAAGGCCATCCTGCGAGGCTATGCTTCGGAACTGATCCAGGTTTCCGAGGCCCTGCAGGAGAAGAAGATCGTGAAGATCGCCGAGGAGATCGATGCCCGCTTTCATCGGAAGAAGGATCCCATCAAACTCGTGCTGATCACGGGTCCCTCCAGTTCAGGAAAGTCCACTTTCTGCAAACGATTGTCAGTGCAACTCCTCGCCTGTGGACTCCGTCCTCTCTCTTTCTCTACCGACGACTACTTCGTGAACCGTCTGGATACGCCGAAACTGCCTAACGGACAGTATGACTTCGATAACATCGAGACCGTCGATTACAAACTCCTGGGCGACCACTTGTCGCGCCTGATGAACGGTGAGACGGTGGAGGTGCCGGAGTACAACTTCGTGACGGGTAAGCGCGAGTATAATGGCAAACGGCTCCAACTGAAGAACGACAGTGTGCTGATCATCGAGGGTATCCACGCCCTGAACCCCTTACTCACTTCAGGCATCGACGACAAACTGAAATACAAGATCTATATCTCCGCCCTGACCAGCATCTCCCTCGACGACCACAACTGGATCCCCACGCAGGACAACCGCCTCCTGCGCCGCATCATCCGCGACTACAACAAGGGTGCCTATACCGCCCGTGAGACTATCAGTCAGTGGAAGAATGTGTGTGAAGCCGAAGAGCAGTGGATTTTCCCTTATCAGGAAACAGCCGATGTGATGTTCAATTCAGCACTCAACATCGAGTTTGCCGTGCTGCGCACACATGCCGAACTCATCCTCTCCTCGGTGCCGAAGAACTGTGCCGAGTATGCGGAGGCCCATCGCCTGTTGAAGTTCATCCACTACTTCATCCCCATCAGCGACAAGGAAATACCGCCCACGAGTATCATGCGCGAATTCGTAGGCGGCAGCAGTTTCAAGTATTAAAAGAGTTTTTCTTATGTTGAGACGTTTCGTAGGAGTTGTAATTTTGCTAGTGTTCTCGCTGACTTGTTTCAGTAGCGGGAACCTCTTGACGGAGCGTTATAACCAGTCCTATTTAGACCTTTCCAACGGCCTTCCTCATAACAATGTCAGTGCGCTGTATACGGATTCTAATGGTTTTTTCTGGGTTGGCACATACGGTGGCGGTTTGGTGCGATATGACGGCTATGGGATGATGCAGCCAGTGTTGGCGCTCAAAAGTCTATCATGTAAGAGTATTACTGAAGACCGTTTTAAAAGACTCTGGGTCTCATTTGACGAAGGAACCAATGTGATCGATCTCCGTACCATGCTACCTGTGGTACCTAAAACAAAAAATGGAGATATCGGCAAATTGCTTTCTCAGCCAGGTGTGAAGGTTTATGCTGATGCTTTGGGTAGAATATGGCTGGTTACTATCAGTGAGGTGACCTTATTGTCATTTAGTGAGGGTGGCCAGATCGATCATGCTTGTTCTTATCGTTATATTGGTAATACACCTGATGTCTGTTTGGTTGATGTTGATGGCAATGGTAAGCCATGGATTGGTATTGATCATGGTCTGTATCGCTTAGTGGAGAAAAACGGGCAACTTGTCAAGGAGGAGATATCACCACAGTTGCACCCACTGTTTGGTTATTATATAACGGATATTCTTAAACGTGGTAATGTTGTGTGGTTGACCACCAATCGCGGTTTGTTCCGATATGATCCCTTCCAGAATCAATTAGATGCTTATCGCTATGGTGAGGGCGAAGGTATGCCCTCACACGAGTTCCTTTCCAGCCTGGCGCTGATGCCGGATAACACGCTTCTTGTAGGTTCTCTTTATGGTGTGAATATCTATGATGACAAGGCAGATAGGTTTTCTGTATGGAATAGTTCCAGTGATCCTCCTTTGAAGAACGATTTCATCCATTGTCTGCTGATCAATAAAGGACTTATCTATATAGGCACAGAGTCGGGTGGTGTGGTGCGACTCTCTCCCCGTCAACTTCTGTTGAAGAGTTATGTCCATTCCTCAAATCCTACTTCGCTTTCACCCAACCCTGTGAATGCCATGTATGCTGAGCCTGACGGGACACTTTGGGTGGGAACGGTTGAGGGGGGCTTGAATCGCAAGGCAAGCGGTGAAAGTGCTTTTACCCATTATACCGAGTCCAATTCAGGCTTATCTCACAATAGTGTGTCGGCATTGACTGCTGATGCTCATGGACGTTTATGGATTGGTACTTGGGGCGGTGGTATCTGTCTGCTCGATATGAAGTCTCCTCAGAAGATCACCCCTTTGGATTTGCCAGAGGAATATGTCCGACTGACTAAATTCATAGGAGCGCTTGCCTACGACCCGATTAATGATGGATTGTGGATTGGCAGCAATGACGGTATGTTTTTTTATCGTTTTAAGACACGCCAGATGGAGGAGCCTTTTGATGGTTGCCAGAATGTCAGAGGCTGTATAGGTTCGATTGTCACTCGTGATGGTCATCTGTGGATGGGTTGTATTTTGGGCGTCCGTATTGTTGACCTCAAGTCTCATAAGGATGGGAAATTCCAGAATCGTGCTATCATCCATCTGTTGAATGATCCACAATCCAAAATTGTGGATAAGATCTCTTCTTTCTGTGAGGCCAGCGATGGAACACTATGGCTGGGCAGCAACGGCTACGGTCTCTATCGTAGGGTTGTTGATGAAAAAGGAGAAGAACACTTTGAGGTACTGACACAGGCGGATGGTTTGGTCTATAATGGCGTCAAGGGTATTGCTGAAGACCGTAATGGCCGTTTATGGGTGACTACTCAAAACGGGTTGTCTGTCTATGATCCCAAACTCCATGCCTTCACTAACTATTCTCAATACGATGGCCTGATTAATCCCCATTTCTATTGGAACTCTGCCATTAGTGATGCTGCGGGCGTAATCTATCTTGGTACTGAGGGGGGATTGATTGAGGTGACTGGTGAGAATACTGACCACCATTATCAGGGACATCTGGTTTTTACCAGTCTGATGGTTGATAATCAGGACGTCTTGGCAGGTAGTGACTATCTGGATCAGGATATCTCCATTGCGAAGACCATTACATTGAAAGAGAGCAACCGCTCTTTCTCAATATCATTCTCTGCCCTCGATTTCGGTCATGAGCGCCAAGGACTTTATAGTTATCGGATGAAGGGTTTTGATGATGACTGGACCTTATTGAAACCTGGTATGCACTCAGTTCGTTATAGTGCGCTCCCTCCTGGAACCTATACTTTTGAGGTCAGGTATCAGTCGTTACAGACCATTGGTGAGGATGAGATCATATCAGTGGAGGTGGTTGTCGTACCTGCTTTCTGGAAAAGTTGGTGGTTCCGTGTCCTGTTAAGTATCCTCTTTGTGATACTGATCATTTATATATATAATAGGTGGGCGAATCACTTGAAGCGTGTTGAGGCTGAACAGTTGTTGAATCCCATCAGGAAGGTGCTCCAAGAATCCGATGATCCACGCAAACTTCAGGCACGTATTCAGAATATCCTCGACAACCAACAGCGTTATAAGCAAAGCGTGTCAAAGAGTGTGGAAGCCGATAAGGAAGAAGTATTGAAGAGTACAAAACCCTTTATGGAAAGGGTGATGTCGGTGATGGAAGCCAACTATATGAACTCTGAGTTTGGTGTTCAGGAGTTCTGTGATGCCCTAGGCATGAGTCGTACGGTCGTCAGTAAGCATCTGAATGCTGAAGTGGGACTCCCTGCAGGTCAATTCATCCGTAACTATAGACTTAATATGGCAAAAGAACTACTCTCTGCTAAGACAGGCAACCGCAATATTACAGAAATCGCCTATGCGGTGGGCTTTAAT
>JAEEGK010021576.1_pt1 | contig 13599 bp, 10 predicted proteins | sample 8958771 | NCBI WGS metagenome assembly JAEEGK01 (sample SAMN16246547, study PRJNA631951) | gut metagenome | biome: gut microbiome; feature: rumen; material: SC-attached | host: Bos | place: Iran: Karaj | collected 2018-10 | reverse complement strand
AGGCGACGGCATCACGTTGGACAAGTCATTCGACAGCAAGCAGATCCGTCTCACGGGAAAGACAGCTGGCGAACCGCCATTCCGCGGCACGCTGCTCCATCGCGGCTGGAAGGCGGAAAACATCAGCCTCCCGCAGCGCACGGACGCCGTCGATCCCGCCGTCGTCTGCCCTGCGGAAGTGGAAATCTGATTAACAATTAACAATTAACAATTAATAATTTACAAATTCAATTGCGGCGAGGGAGGGTCGCACTCCAGTGCGACCGTTTGCGCAACGCGCAAACAAGTCATTGACGCAATCGTCGCGCGCCACCCAAAAGTCTTTGACAAGCGGCATCTGTCGATGCCGCGGTCGCACTGGAGTGCGACCCTCCCGACCTATTTCAGCGGGAACCTCTTGCGGATCACTTGCCAACGTAAAGAATTCTGCTCCAAAATCCACGTTTTCAAGTCATTAGGTGATTTGGCAGCAAAGTGGTGAAGCTCTTCGTCCGTGCAACGGAACAAGACGGGAAGCGCATTTTCTTTTCCAAATAGTTCCGCGATATGGCGTTGCGCAATTCCCAAACGTCTGCAATGGAAGGCGTGACGAATCAACAACCATGCGAAAACAAGTCCGACCAATGACCAGAATGGCCAGATAGGAATAGAATGAAGCCATTGTGTCCGAAGGATTTGTGCAAACAGCAAGATAAATGTGACGCCGAGGAACATGAAGGAGTCGGTCTGTTTGCGGAAAATGCCGCCGATCAATTTGCGGAAGGAACTGGCGGATGTCTGGTAGGCGAATGTCTCCTCGAATTCTTCCGAGAGGAGGGCAATTCGCGCAACATGGCAGAGTTCATGGGCGAGCAGTTCGTCGCGGTTGTAGATGAGCCATTTCTCCTGCGTTTTGAAGGAACGGCGGATGATGAACATCGTGAAGAAATCTGGATAGGAGCAGAACGCGCAACCGCCGAAGAGAAGCGAGAAGGATGGATCGATGAAGAAGCCCGGAACCCAGTCGATTTCAAAGCGATAGAGCCGTTTGGTGTGGTCGGCGATTTTGGTGAAAAGCGAATTCGGGATGCGGTCGTTCGGCGTAACGATGATGCCTTCGGCATCGTATTTGCCGTCTTTTTGAAGAGCGTTTTCAAGCTTTTGACGATTCTTTTGGAAGAGGCGGATTCGCTTGGCGAAATCCGCCGCCGTCTCATCTTCGCCGAGCAACAGGCCGCTGGCATCGTAAGCCGCTAGCATATCGATATTTCCGCTGGCGGCTTGTTGTAGATTTTCTTCTGAAAAAGGATTGTCCATGGATTTCAGAATTCCACCTTCGGGGCGGCTTTTTCCGCTTCGGGCACTTCGAAATACGGCTTCTGCTCATAGTGGAGGGTACTGCCCGGCCACTGCTTGATTTTCGTATTGAATGTCCGCACGGCGTCGTTGTAATCCTTTCTGGCGACGGCGATTCGGTTTTCCGTTCCGGCCAATTCATCCGCGAGGGCGCGGAAATTGGCGTTCGCCTTGAGTTCGGGATTGCTTTCGGAGACGACGAGCAACCGTGAAATGGCGGCGCCGACTTCGCCTTCAGCCTTCATGCGATCGGCCTGCGAGAGATTTCCGCCGGCGAGTTTTTCGCGGGCGGCGGTGATGGTCTCGATGGCCTTCATCTCATGGGCGGCATAGCCTTTGACAGTGGATACGAAGTTGGGAATCAAGTCGTTACGGCGTTTGAGCTGGTTCTCGATCTGGGCCCATTGGCCATTGACGTTTTCCTCCATGGCAATGATTTGGTTTTTCAGGCTGATCCATGCGCCGAAAGCGATGAAGCTAGCGAGAGCAAGACAGCCAATTAAGATTGCAATCGATTTTCCCATGATTTGTTTCCTTACTGGTAAAATGTGGCGCTCTTACGAGCGCTATATTAGGGGCTTACCTACCGCAGGCGACGTGCCGCTACGGGCACTTGCCTGCGGTTACGGCATGCTTTCACGCTTCGCGCGTTGCCGCTTGCGCGGCGTTTGTTTCGCGCTTCGCACGTGGAAGTTTACATTGTTAATTGTAATTTGTTAATTGTTAATTGTTTTAGAATTTGCCTGCAAGGAGTTTGTCGAAATACTCGATGGTTTTCTTAAGTCCTTCTTCCAGAGGAACTTTTGGTTCCCAATTGAGCAGTTGCTTCGCAAGGGTGATGTCTGGTTTGCGCTGACGCGGATCGTCTTGCGGCAACGGCTTGAAGACGAGTTTCGATTTGGAGCCAGTCAGCTGAATGACCTTTTCAGCGAGTTCGCGAATCGTGAATTCGCCTGGATTGCCGACGTTGACAGGACCTGTCACGTCGTCGCCTGTGTTCATGAGGCGGACCATGCCTTCGATCAGATCGTCCACATAGCAGAAGGAACGCGTCTGGTTGCCGTCGCCAAAAAGCGTAATATCTTGGTTGTTAAGGGCTTGGACGATGAAATTGGAGACGACGCGGCCGTCGTTCGGATGCATGCGCGGGCCGTAGGTGTTGAAAATGCGGATGACTTTGATACGCGTCTTGTGCTGCCGCCAGTAGTCGAAAAACAGCGTTTCGGCGCAACGTTTCCCTTCGTCATAGCAAGAGCGGATACCTGTGCAATTCACGTGGCCCCAATAGGATTCGACTTGCGGATGGACTTCCGGATCGCCATAGACTTCCGACGTAGAGGCCTGCAAGATCTTGGCCTTCACGCGTTTAGCAAGGCCGAGCATATTGATGGCACCGTGGACGGAGGTTTTCGTCGTCTGGACGGGATCGAATTGGTAGTGGATTGGCGACGCGGGGCAGGCCAGATTGAAGATTTCATCGACTTCCACGTACAGCGGGAAGGTGACGTCATGGCGCATGATTTCCAGATGCGGATTGCCCATGAGATGCTTCAGATTGTCCTTCGTGCCGGTGAAGAAGTTATCGGCGACGAGCACGTCATGGCCTTCTTTGAGCATGCGTTCGGCCAGATGGGAGCCTAGAAAGCCTGCGCCGCCGGTGATGAGAATACGTTTGCGAATGGAATAGTTCTGCATGGTTGTTGACGGTTATATTATTAGTAGTAAAGAATCTTTCCGTCCATAACGAATGGATGAAACAAATGATTGGTCGTTACGGCAGAATGGATTGAAGCGGATACGCCGTGACGGTCAGATTGGCGGTGGCTTCAAACGACGTCTCGACGGCGGGCGTGACGGCTTCATGGGCGATATAGACTAGGCCGTCGGCGGAGAAGATTTCGACAGCCGTCGTATCGAAATACAGTGTCGCGTCAAATGGCTTGTTTGGAATCCAGTTGTAGACACGGTCGTTGATGGTCAATTTAGCGTCTGCGGGATTAATTGCAAATGAGAGACTTCCGACTTTGAAGGAGGCCGACTGATTGTCCTTTGCGACGACATGGATCTCACACGGCATGGGCAACGTGTTGGCGTTGGCGGGTAGTGGTTCGCCACGAAGCGAGGCGAGTTCCGCGAATGGCTTGCGCGTCAGGCGGATGCCATCCGCCGTTTTGATGAGACCGAGTTCATGCGGAACAGACATGGATTGGTTGAAACGCATGCCGGGCGCGTATGCGCGGAGCCATGCGAGCATGATGCGGCGGCCGTCTGGTACGTTGAAATAGGTCTGCGCGGCGTAGGAGCAGCCTTGTGTTCCCGTAAGTCGTTCCACTTCAGGCGTGAACGCCGTTCCATCGAATTTACCGATGGCATAGACGGCGTTGGCGGCGATGACCACCCAACGCGTCTCATCCGTGCCTTCAACGGGCAGTTCGAAGTAGTCCGGACATTCGTACATGAAACCGTTGCCATTGCAGTCGCCTGGATAGACGGAGACCTTCGTCCATTCCTTCAGATTCGGCGACGTCCAGAATTCAACGGTGTGGACTTGATTGGGATGACCGACGTAGAAAAGCATCGTCCAGAGCTGTGTTTTGTCGTTCCAATAGACCTTTGGATCGCGGTTGCCGTTCGTCTGGTTAGGGACGACTGGATTGCCGTCGTATTTCGTGAAAGTCCGTCCATCCAGCGAATAGGCGATGCATTGCGTAAAGGGTTTTCCCGCAGCGGTATAGATGAGAACCATGGGCGGATTCTGCACAGTTCCAAAGCCCGATGTGTTGTTGACATCGACAACGGCGCTGCCGCTGAACATCGTGCCGAATTTGTCCGGATGGAGGGCGTCTCCGAGCTCCTTCCAATGGAGGAGATCTTTTGAGACGGCGTGCCCCCACGTCATATTGCCCCAATCGGTTCCGTAGGGGTTATGCTGGAAGAAGAGGTGGTATTCGCCTTTGTAGAAGACGAGTCCGTTGGGATCGTTCGTCCAGCCGAGGGCGGGTGAAAAACGTGTGCGCGGCCGGAGAGCTTCCTTATAAATATCTTTCGGCCAAGGCTTTGCGGCGCAATAGCAGTATTGCGTGTGGACGGCGTTGTCGTCGTTGATGGAAACGGTCAGTGTCTTGCCGGAAAACGCGCCGACGGGAATAGGCGTGAACCAATCCGCGGCCTTTCCGTTGGCGAGCTTCATATCGAAAGTTTTGATAACGGTGTCACCGCAAGTAATCGTGATATCAACCTTCTTTCCGGCGTTGTCAACGGGAAGCATGAGCCACGGCTTGGACGGAGAAACAGTGAAAGAGAAAAGTTTCATAGTGGTCAGTAGGCATTAATCATTAATCATTATTTTCTGTAATTTCTATATCCGTAGTAGAGTTTGGTGACGCATTCATCCGGCAGTTCCGAGAGGAAACGACTGGGCATGCGCGGTTCACGGTGGTTCCACATCATGCGCGTGGCGCTGTGGATGAGGCATAACTGCTTCTTGGCACGTGTGATACCGACGTAGAACAGACGACGTTCCTCTTCGATTCCGTCTTCATCGTACAGACTGTTCGCATGGGGTAGCAGGCCTTCTTCAACGCCTGTGATGAAAACATACGGGAATTCAAGCCCTTTTGAGCTGTGAAGCGTCATGAGCGTGACGAAATCCGCGTTAGCGTCATGTGCGTCAACATCCGCCACGAGAGCGACTTCCTGCAAGAATGAATTGAGATCCGCGTCGTCATGTTCGTCTGCGAACGTAATGGCGTTGGAGATCAATTCATGCATGTTGGCGATACGGTCCTCCGCGTTGATTTCCGCTTCGTATTTTTCCTCAAGTTGCGACAGATCAAGGACTTGCTCAACGCATTCCGCCAACGGCGCCATGGGAATTTCCAGAAGACTGCGGAGGAATTTCGCGAACGCCTTCACTTTGGGGCTCGCTTTTGGATAACGGGATTCGAAATCCGAAGCGACGAGAAATTCGACAACAGGCTTATGTTGTTCCAGCGCAATGGCTTCAAGTTTTGAAAGCGTCGCCGCACCGATGCCGCTGCCCATGCAGCCGATGATGCGTTCAAGAGAGATGATATCGCTTTTGTTGACTTTCAGCCGCAGAAATGCGAGAAAGTCTTTGATTTCGGCACGTTCATAGAAACGGATACCGCCAAGCAGTTGGTAGGGGACGTGGTTGCGGACGAACGCCTCTTCCAACGTGCGTGACTGACTATTCGTACGGTAGAAAACGGCGATATCCTTTAGATCTTCGCCACTGGCCCGTAGCGTCATGACCTTCTGGCAGAGCCATTCAGCCTCCTGTAAATCTGTTCCGGTCGTGATGTCATAAACAGGGCAGCCACAGTCGTTATCCGTGAAAAGATTCTTTTCGAAACGGTTGCCGTTGTTGACGATGAGGTGGTTGGCCGTTTCAAGGATGACCTGCGTGGAGCGGTAGTTCTGTTCCAAGCGGACGATTCGCGCGTCCGGATAGTCGTCTTTGAAACTCATAATGTTATGATAGTCCGCGCCGCGCCATGAATAGATGCTTTGGTCCGGATCGCCCGTCACATGGATGTTTTGCGACGGGCCTACGAGCAACCGCATCAATTCATACTGGAGGTGGTTCGTGTCTTGATACTCATCAATCAGTATGTAGCGGAAGCGGTTATGATAGATATCGCGCACGTCTGGATGGTCTTCTAGAAGCTTGGCCGTTAAAGAAAGAAGATCGTCGAAATCGACGGCGTTGAGCTGGACCATCTTTTCTTCATAGAGATCCGCGATTTTTGCGAGTTTTTCCGGAACGGTGAGATTCTCTCCGACAGCGTAGTCGAAAAACGGCTGTCGTTTGCATTTCGCCTTGGAAATCAATTCGTTAAAGACCCGCGGCGTCATGCCTTCCGGAAGCTTGAGATTCGCCTCCTTGAGGACTTTTTTCAAGACGGACTGCTGTTCGGACGTGTCGTAAATCGTGAAATCGCGTGTACGGCCCGTCTTGAGAATTTCGATGTCCGAACGGAGGAACCGCGCACAGCAGGAATGGAATGTGCCGCATGCGCGCGGTTCTTCACCGACCAATGCCGCGACACGGCTTTTCATTTCCTTCGCGGCTTTGTTCGTAAACGTCATGGCGAGAATTTGGCTCGGCCAGACGCCTTGTGATATAAGGTATGCGATACGCCGCGTCACGACGCGCGTCTTGCCGGAGCCTGCTCCCGCGATGACCAGCATCGGCCCGTCCTTATGGATGACCGCTTCCAGCTGCGGTGGCGTCAAATTGGAGAGAATGTCATCATCCATGTTTTTCGACGGGCGGTTGCGGCGTAGCTACAGTCACTTGTCGTCGTCATCCGGAGCAATGTCGCCGCTCTTCGGGATGTTTTCGAGGATGCCGTCCGCTTCGAGCATGTTGCGCAGCTTGTCCAACGCCTGATTCTGGATTTGGCGGACGCGTTCGCGCGTGCGGCCGATGCTCTGGCTGACTTCTTCCAACGTCTTGGCGCGGTCGCCGTTGAGGCCGAAACGCAGCGTCAGAATCGTGCGTTCACGTTCTTCGAGACGGTCGCAGAGTTTGATCATGTGGCTGAGGGTCTCTTCGTCCTGCACGAGTTCGTCCGGAGCGGCGGATTTGTCATCCGGAATGATATCGCGGAATTCACCATCTTCGCCATGCTGGATTGGATCATGGAGGGAGATGGTGGTCGTCTTGCCGAGGCGGAGGCCTGTGACGGTGCGTTCGGTCAGATTGACTTCACTGGCGATTTCCTTATCCGTCGGATCACGGCCGAGATTTTCCGTGAGTTTCGCCTTGGCGGCCTGAATTTTCGAGATTTTGGAGGCTGATTGCACAGGGATACGGATCGTACGGGCCTGATTGGCGAGCGCACGGCGCATGGACTGCTTGATCCACCACGCGGCGTAACTAGAGAGCTTCGCGCCTTTGCTGGGGTCGAATTTCTCCACGGCGCGCATGAGGCCGATGTTTCCTTCTGAAATCAAATCAAGCAATGGGAGGCCGAGGCCTTTGAAATCATGGGCGATCTTGACGACCAGACGGAGGTTGCTGCGGATCAGCTTCGCGCGGGCGTCCGCACTGGTCTGCGCATCTCCGTTCTTAATTTTCTCGGCTAGCTCCACCTCTTCGTCCGTTGAGACCAAGGGGTACTGGCCGATGTTCTGCATGTACAATTTCATCGTGTCATTATCTGACAGCATTGCAAAAATCCTCCAAATAACGTTGTTACTTCCCCCCACATGCTTCTTTGACGTCGTCGTGGAAACATGGTTCCCGAATTTTACGCAAACAATCATTATACGTCTTTTTCCCCTGAAATGCAAGTGCATGCCCGAAAAAAAAGACAATAATGCATTATAATAAAGCAAGCGGTTTCCCGCAAGCACTTCTATAACGGACATGCGGCATCATTTATTGACACACATGGATAAATTAAGACGCAAGTGGCAGGAAAACGGTGGGAAAAGTTGAAATTTGAATTAATGGCAATACATTATGTCTTTCCACAACGTGGAGTCATTCTGTTTTTTCATTAATCTCACATAGCAGCGAGGAGTTCAACATGTCCGTACATCCCAGTCTGAAGACGAAAGGTTCCGTTGGCGAAAAGCGCAACGTCATGAAGCGCTATGAGCGCATTGACCAGCTGAAGAAAGAAGGCCGCTACAAGGATGGCGACAAGGCCTGGGGTCTTCCGAAGACGAAACCTGTGGAATAAGCATCCGCCGATTCCCAATCTTCAAAGCCGGATTTTCGTTTACACAATGAAAATCCGGCTTTTTTGTTTTTTAACCCAACCAACAACAGGAGTTGCACATGCGGTTGTCTTTATTGGCGGTTTTGATGAGTTCGGCGGCGGTCGTGGCGCAGTTCAAGCCCGAAATCGCGGGAATTGAAATTGGAACGCGAACGCTGCGGCCTGGAGACGCGACGTATCTGACGGTGAAATTCGTCAATCGCGGAACTGAGCCTGCGGCGGAAGAATACATGGCGTATGTCCATCTGGAAGGCGTTGAAAAGAAATGCGATGAGATTCGCGGCCATCATGACCACGAATTAACCGATTGTCCGACGACCATGTGGATGCCGAACGAAATCGTGACGGATGGCCCGTTCATGGTTTCCGTAAGGCGTGACACGCCGCCCGGAAAGTATTTGATTCATATCGGCGTGTATGACATGTCCACCGGCAAGCGGTGGTTGGACAGCTATCAGGCGGGCGAAATCACAATTGATCCGAACGCTCCCGCCGTCGTGAACAAGGCTCCCGAACCGCTGTCGGCGGAGGAGGCTGCAAAACGGAAGGCGAAGCTGGATGCGCGACTGGATGGCGCACCGTATATCATTGATACTGAAGCTCTTCGGTTCCGTCTGTCTGCTGATGGAAAATATTATGATCTGTTAGACAAACGCGGCGGTGCGTTGTGGCATTCCAATCCGATCGGCAACGCCTTCGGCTATGCCGGCTATGAGGAGAACGACAAGAAGAAACGTATGGAACTCGTTCCGTTCGACCGAATTGTGAAAAATGAGACGACGAATTCATTGCGGTTGGAAAAGAAAATCAACGACGATTTGCAAGTCGCCATCGTCATCGAACCAACGATGGGTCCGGAAGGATTACGTTTCTCCATGCAGAATACGGGAAAACTGGCGGACACATGTAGTATTCAGATTCTAAATCGTTCATTCCCAGTATCGAACAACGATAATGGCGCGACGGTGGTCGGCTACCGTACAGGCGAACGGCTCGATACAAAGCGGTCGTTGCGTCCCATCACGCGGAACTGGGGGACGACATACAGTTGGGATTCGACGATGGCGATGATGGGGCAGGAAAAGGAAGGCAACGCGCTGCTCGTCAATTGGACGCATCCGCATACGGCTTATACATTTACGTCCAGTTGGACCTATGCGGAGGGGATGCCGGGCACGATTGTCCAGACGATGACGGTGCGTCTTGATCCGGGCGCGACGGAATGTTTCGTTCGCCCGCTCGGCAGAGGCTCCTATGTAGAAATCGCGAAGGCGTATCGCGAAGTCGCGATGAATCTAGGACTTGTGAAGACGTGGAAGATGAAGGAGGCGGATACTGGCCCAGCTGTCCGCAAGATGGCGGGCGCGGCGGATTTCAAGCCGTTCGTGTTCAATCGTAGTGTTCCGACGTCCCGCTACAACCATTCGGGCAAGGTGGAGACGTATGTCGGTTATACGTTGGATGAAGTCTCGCAGATCGCGGAGCATTTGCACAACGATCTGGGCATCGATCAAGCGATGATGGTTTTGGCCGGATGGGTCCACGGCGGTTATGACAACCAGCATCCTGATCCGCTGCCAGTTGCTCCTGAACTCGGTGGAAATGAAGAACTAGTGAAAGCGTCAAAACGCATTCGCGATACAGGCTTCCTCTTCGGCCTGCATGATAACTATCAAGATATGTACGAAGATGCGCCGTCGTGGAATCCCGACTACGTCGCGAAGAATCGTGACGGCTCGCTTGTGGCGGGCGGCAACTGGGCGGGCGGCCCATGCTGGATTGTCTGCGCGGAGAAGCAGGTCGAACTCGCCTCTCGAAAGGAGACGAATCTGCCGAAGATCGAAGAGCTGTTCCATCCGACGATTTATTTCATCGATACGATTTTCGCGTCCGGCCTGTATTCCTGCTTCGATCCGAAACATCCTGAAACACAGGCGGATGACTTGAAATACAAAATCAAACTTTGCCAGTTGGCGCGCAAGCACTTCGGACTTTTCGGATCCGAAGAGGGCCGCGAATGGGCCGTGCCCTACGCGGACTACATGGAAGGCGTTTTCGGCCATCGCGTCCATTGCAGGGACAAGTCGAACTATTTCCATTCGCATTTAGGCGGCGATCTGATTCCGCTGTTCGAAATGGTCTATGGCGACTGCGTGAATCTCTATCCGCATCAAGGTGACCGCGCCGTGCCCGGTCGCGAAGACTACATTATCGCCTGCATCGCCAACGCTGAGGTCCCGCTCTACAACTTTGCCGGCCATCTGTATTTCAAGACGGAGAACCAAACAACTTCGATTATCCTTGAAAAGGTTGATATGCAACCGCTTGGCGACCGCAAATTCAAAGCGGCCTACACATGGCGGTTCACGGAGGACTATGACAAACAGCTCAACATGTTCGTCCATTTCATCCATGAAAAAGGTGACAAGGAGCATGACGGCATCGCCTTCCAGGACGACCATCCGTTGGTGACACGCCCCATGAAAGCGGGCGAAACCATCGTGGACGAACGGACGATCACGGTTCCCAAGGGTTTTGATTCCAATATCTTGTGGCGCGTCGGCGTGTTCGACAAGCAGACGTTGGCGCGGCAGAGCGTGAAATACTTCTCTGGAAGTACGAACACCATCCATTCGATCGGAATTCTCTCCGTCGATGGAAACCAGACGGTGTCGATGAAAGAAGGCTTGGCGATCACTTCCGATTTTTCCCGCATGGACAACGGCTGGGGGGAAGAGCATCAGCTAAACCGCACGGACGCATTCATTAAGAACACCTACGAAGTCACGTCATGGGTTGCACGACTGGCCGCGAATTCGCCGATGACGGACCATCAATTCCTAAACGAAACGCGTGATGCAGAAGCTACGATATTCAAAGATGATATGGGTAAAACGATTAGGATTATCATCAATCAAAATGAGCAGCCAGTAAATGTCAAAGCTGATGGCGCGTTCGATGACGTCGTGGTTCTTGGCAAATACGATTTCTTTGTGAATTCACCGACCTTCATGGCCATTCATGCCAAGACGATCGGCAACCGCACGGAGGCGGCTCCATTCCTCTTCACGTTCCGTTCGCTGGACGGCAAGCCGTTGGCGGAAAGCAAGAAAATCCGTGTCTTCCACGGCTTCGGTTCGTCCAAGATAAAATTCTTTGGTAAAGACATAGATGTCCGCTCGGAGGCGATTATTGAGAGATAATGCCCATAAGGATCTTGATAGAAGGAAAAGAAAAAATCGTCCCAGACGTCCCAGATATCCCAGTTGTCCCAGTTATTTAACCTAATGTTTCCACAGCATTTATGACGCTTTCAACGGATAAGCTGCGGAGGCATTTGTAGGCCTCCGCGCCGCCCAGCGGACATTCACGTTTGAAGCATGGGCGGCATGGCGCGTCGGCGGCCATGATGATCCAATGGCCGCCGATCGGGCCCGTGCCAATGGGATCCGTCGAGCCGAACAGCGCCACGCCGGTCTTGCCGAGCGCGGCGGCCAGATGCATCGGGCCGGAATCGTTGGAGATGACAACCGTCGCCTTCGCCAATACGGCCATCAACTGCGCGAGATTTGTCTTGCCTGCTGCATTCAAGGCATTTGGGACGCTCGCGCAGGATTGTTCGGCGGCGGTACGGTCGTTTGGCCCGCCGACGACGGCGATCCGCCAGCCTTTTTCGGAAAAGTACTTCGCGACGGCGTCGAAATACGATGGCGGCCATTGTTTGGCGGGGCCGTAGGCCGCGCCGGGCGCGAGAACGAGCCAACGGCCATCATCCATCCCAAGTGCTTCCGCGAGAGATAGATCGACCTTCAGCGGCTCGCACTCCGCCGTCCATTCAACGGCTCCGAGCATGGAGGCCAATTCAAGATAATACGACAGTTGATGGCAGACACCGACGTTTTCGCCGCGCGGCCATTCGCGCAGGCGATGCGTCAGCAACAGACCGCGGAAGCGGCCTTTGCGGCCGATGCGAATCGGAATGGCGGTTTTCCGGACATCCATGGCGGAGCCGAAGGAATTAGGAAAAACAACAGCCGCGCCGAAATCACGCGATTTCACAGCGGCGATTTCGGCATCGGAAATGTGTTTTCCATCCATGGGAATAACATCCGCGACGAATGGGCAAGCCTGCCACATGGGCGCCAGATTCTTCGGCGTAAACATCGTGATTGGAACATTCTGCGGCACAAGCTTGCGGATCTGGCCAACGGCTGGTAACGTCATGAGAGCATCACCAAGCCAATTGGTGGAACGAATAAGCAACCCGCCGCGCCAATCGTTGATTTTGACTGGTTGCAGAAGCGGTTCGAATTTCTTCAGAGATGGTGAATAGAACGCCATGGTAATCAATGGGTTAGATGGTCTGGAAGAACGGTGGCAGTTTTGGCGTGTAGGTTTTCCATTCGTCTGGCTGCCAGAAGACTTTCGCAAGGAAGAGGCCTTTCGCGGGAGCGCTGTCCGCCGCTTCGCTACGGTTTTTCGCCTCCATGACGCGCAGGACATCTTCTGGTTTCGCATAACCCTGTCCGACGTGAACAAGATAGCCTGTCAGGCCGCGAACCATTTTATAAAGAAAGCTTTCGCCGACGGCGACGACGTACAGAAGTCCATCTTGTTCAACGAGTTCGAGTCGATATAAATTTCGGACGGTGGATCCGATTTCGCGGCCCGGATTGGCGGCGAACGACGCGAAATCGTGTTCGCCTTGCAGATAGGCGGCGGCCTGCCGCATGGCATCGATGTCGAGTTCGTGTGGTGTCCGCCAGACGTATCGTGAGACAAGCGGATGAGTCCGGCGGCCTGGCGACAAGCAGTAAGTATATGCCTTTCCGTAATTTCCAAAACGGACATTGAAGCCTTCTTCACGTTCTGTTGCAGAAAGGACGATGATGTCGTCTGGCAGCCAGCGGTTGAGTTTGCGGACGAATTCGGAGGCAGTGAATTCAGGCGGCGTGGGCGCTGTGAAGCAGACCTGTTGATCCAACGCATGGACGCCCGCGTCCGTTCGGCTGGAGCCGCCGACAACGAGTTCGGGACAACGGAGCATGAGCCGCAACCGTTTACGGATTTCACCCTGCACGGTTTTCAGCGTGCTTTGGACTTGCCAGCCGCAGTAATCCGTACCGTCGTAGGCGACGACGAGATGCCATGTTTTTACGGGATATTCTGGCGGCGGTGTTGTTTCTTGGATGGTATTTTCTTCTGACATAATGGGTAAACTAGAAGGCTAGAATCCTAGAATTCTAGAAACCTAGAAAACTAGAAAAACGTAATAGCAGGCTTCACGGAAGCTACGCAATCATAAGTGGTTGTGAGATTTTCGGGCGTTAGGGTGACATCGGGCGGGCCGTCGGCGACGACGGCGCCGTCTTTCAACAGAACGAGTCGTTTGGCGGCGTTGGCGGCCAGTTCAATGTCGTGGGTGATGAGCAGGATGGCGGTGTGGTCCAGCAAAGAGCGCAATGTGTTGACGGTGTTGACGACGTGGGATGGATCGAGAGCGGAAGTC
>JAEEGK010021571.1_pt1 | contig 13601 bp, 9 predicted proteins | sample 8958771 | NCBI WGS metagenome assembly JAEEGK01 (sample SAMN16246547, study PRJNA631951) | gut metagenome | biome: gut microbiome; feature: rumen; material: SC-attached | host: Bos | place: Iran: Karaj | collected 2018-10 | reverse complement strand
TCACCAATCCCCAATCCCCATTAATATCTTATAAGAAATATTGTTTAAATATTTTTTCAAATTAAAATAAAATTTTTATTAATTATTATTGATAATTTTTATTAAATAGAAAAAACATAAATTATTCTAAAAATAATTAATTTAATATATAAAGATGTTTATCGAAAATAAAGAAGATTGTATAGAAAAACTAAAACAGACTGGAAATGCAATTTCTTCGTTAAAAAATGAAATTCTTCAAATCACAGATTATGAATCATTTATGCTTGCTAGAAATAAATTTTCAAATTATTTTGACCAATTTAATTCATCTTTAAAAGAACTTTTAGATTCAATAATTTTTATAAATGAAAAAAATAAAGAATATTTAGAAACAATCCAAAGATATGAAAACGAATTAAAAGGAAATATTCAGAATAATATAACAGAAAATAATATGAATAAATTAGATATTATAAATTCTAATAAAAGAATTGATAGTTTAACAAATAATGACAGATATACTTATACAAAACAAAATGAAGAAATTTCAAAAAAAATTAATAGCAATAACTTAAATCAAATAAAACTCCATTATAATTATGATTTATTAGATCCTAATGATTATTTAGGTTATCCACCCTTTGAACCCAAAAGAAAAGTTAATATTTCAAATGTAAATAATAATAATAATAATAATAATATAATAAATAATATTGATGTTTCAGGCAATAATGTTTCTAATGTAAATATTTCAAATAATAATATTTCTTTAAATAAAGAAACTTTAATTTCAAATAATAGTAAAAACATAAATGAAAATCCAAATGAAAAAGATGATGATGAAATAAAAAATAATGAATCTCAAAATTTATTGAGTTCAATTAGTAGAAATAATAATTCAACTTATATAGTCCCAAATGATATGAATATATCCTTATTAAATAAAATCAACGAAAAAGAGAATATTAAAGTAAATGAAAATATTTCAGAATCAGAGAATAAAAATGATAAATCTTTACCAAAAAATTCTGCAGAACAAAGTAAAAATAAAGTTGATAGAGTTCAAAAAATTATAACTTCTGCTTATAAAAATAATGAAATCTTAAAAGGTCTCAATGAAAAATTTGGGGATAATTTTCTTGATAAAATTACAAATACTGATATAAGAGATTCTTTCATTGAAAAAGTGGAAGAAGAAATCGAAAATTTAAGTAAATGAAAGAAAATTCTTTAAAAAAAAGTTTTTATAAAAAACAAACTAATATTTTTATTTAAAAGTTAAAATATATTCTTTTTTATTTTATTCTTTTACTATCATTATTTTATTTATTTGAAAATTAAAACAATTATAAATGAATTCAAATTCAATTTTCAAAACTTTTAATAGTAAACCTCCAACAATAAGTATATATGTAGAACATTCAAATCATCCAAATACGATTGTTCAAGACAAAAACGGTGATAACATTGAATTTCCAACATTTTATTCAAATGAAACGATAAGAGGAAAAGTTCAAATAGAATTAAATTCAAACCAAAGTTATAATCACAAAGGAATAAAAATTGAATTTATAGGAATGATTGAAACATATATAAATGATTCAAGAAAAATTAATTTAAATAATAACAATAATTTAATTTCTCAAAATGAAAATATTTCTACGGAAAATGCTAAATTTTGTTCTGATTCATTTGATTTATGTTCTCCTGGTTCTTTAAATAATGATATAAGTTACTTTAACTACCAATTTTCAAATATTGATAAAGTTTATGAGAGTTATCATGGAAAAACTTTTTCTATTAGATATTTATTAACTTGTACAATAAATTCTCAATATAAATCTCAAACAGAAGAAACAGAAATAATAATAATTAATCCAATTACATATAATGAGTTTTCATCATTGAATAATCATTCTTTAAAATTAAATATAGGAATTGAAAATTTATTATATGTTTGTTTTTCATTAGATAAGACAAATTATCATTTGAAAGATGTTATGACTGGGAATGTTTCTTTTAAAAAATTAAATATAGATTTACAAATGATGGAAATTCAATTAGTGAGAAAAGAAATATTATTTGGAAGAGAAAGTGAAATAGAAACTGTAGGTACTTTTGAATTATTAGATGGTTCTCCTTCATCAACTGAAGATATTATTCCAATAAGATTATTTTTAAGAGGTTATCGAAATTTAAGTCCGACTATTAAAAATTTTTCAAATGATAATGAAAATCATAATTATAATTATAATTTTAGTAATAATGAAATCAATGATGATATATCTGTTATTTATTATGTAAATTTAGAGTTAGCTGATAATGAAGATAGAAGATATTTTAAAAAAATGGAAATTAATCTATTTAGACTTAATGATGATTATTATAAACAACTTAGAAGAAATAATAATAATAATTTGAATTGTTTATTTTATAGAAATAATAATAATAAGAAAAATATTATACCTAATTTTGATAATAAAGAAATAAGTGATGATTCTCCTTTTCAAAAACAAGAAGAAATCTTCAAACAAAAAAATGAAGAAGAAGATAAATTAAAATCAAATATTATGAAAATAAAAGGTCTTTTTAAATAAAAATGGAATATAATATTAAAAAATAAGTTTTTCTTTGATTAATCTTTTAAAATAGTATAATAATTTTAATTTATTTTTTTAAATTTAAATGATTATAAATTAATATTATCTATCCATTTCTCTATTTAATATTGATTTTCATTTTTATTAAATTAAAAGAGGAATTATTATTATTTCTATTATTTCTAATTATTTTTGAAAAAACTATTTGAAAAATTACTTCTATATGTAAAAAAAGAAATCATAATTTATATTTTGAAAAAGTTCTCTCATCTATTTAAATTTCATCTCTATTAAAATTTTTATTTTAGAATTTATATTCATTTGTTTCTTTATACCAATTTTTGAATTGTTAAATCTCTTCTTCATTTAGTATTTCTTTATATTAGATTCTAATACTTACTTTGACTTTTATCATTGATATTTTTTCATTTCTCTTCTTTTTCTTTATAATTGAAAAAATGGAATTTCTTTTTTACATTTTTCTTTTAAAATTAAATTTTCCAATATTCAATAAATCAATTTTGTATATTATTATTCGTAATTTAAAATTTTAAATTAATTTTTTTAAAATGTTTGAAAGAAAAAATCAAATTATATTAATGCTAACATTGATAGTAATGATCACATCTAAATCATCTTCATTAAATTTAAAAAATAATGACACAATAACATCAATTGTTCAAAATAAAACTATAAATATAGAATCAAAAGATGAATCAATTATAGTAAAAATGAATTACAAAATAAATAAAAGAAATTTAATTTTAATATCTTTAATTTCAATCGCTTTATTATTATTACTTTCTTTAATTTATTCTTTCTGGAAAGTTCCTTTAAAAAAAGGATATTCTTGTAGATGTTGTCAAAGAACTAAATATTTTTGTAAAGGATTAATTTCTTTAATATTTTTACCCGTAACAATTATTTATTATTTAATTAATGGTTTATTTGGGTTTCTAGATGGAGTTTTTCCAGATACTAGATTAGAAGATTGTAAATTAGATGAAGTTGATGATATTGATAAAAGTAAAAAAGAATTTATGGAACTTCAAGAAGAGAGACATTAATTTTTTAAATATTTAAATTATAAAATTTTTATTGTATTTTTTTATTTAAATACTCATTGTTTGATAAATATTAATAGTTTTATTCTATTTGATGGAAAAATAAATAACAAAAGATTATATTATATTAAATTAAAAAATCTTCTAGTTTCACTTATGAAATTATAAATAATTTTAGAAAATAAACCAAAAGTATTAATTCAAAATAATCAAAAAGTCAAAAATTATTTATTATAATAATAAATTTTTTCTAATAAAACATTAACTAAAAAATCTGAAAACAGGAAAATAATATTAATAATTATAAATTTATACTCAGTTATTAAAGAATAAAAAAGAAAATACTTTACAAAGAAAAAAAACATTAAATATTTATTATTTTTTAAAAACTTTAATAATAAAAAGAATCAATAAAAAAGAAAAACCAACAACAAAGAAATAACTTTCAAAATAAAATTCAATTTTCTAAAATATCAAAAAGATAAAAAACATATTATTTTTTTTAATTTTTATATTAAAAGTAAATTGATTTATTTTTTCTCTCCTTTTTTTTTTTATTGGTAAGAGCAACATAAAACTAAAATTAATAATGGTAATTTAACAATAAAAATAAATTAGAAATTATTGTTACTAGTAAGAAAAAATTGATGATTGGAATAAACAATTAAAAACAATAAATAAATATTAAAAAAAATGAGAATCAAAAACAATAAACAATGAATCTTAATCATTTAATAATCTTTCCGATGAAACAATGAATTTATTAAATAAAGTTCAAAAAAATATAATCTAATCATCCTTGACTAGAAAATGGAGCAAATTAATGTTCTTTATTTAAAAAAAAGAAAATATTATTTGTATTGAAAAATTTATTTGGTCCCCATTCAGGAATTAAAGATAAAAAGAGATTTGACATTTAATCATTTCTATTTAAAAATAATATTTTTAATTTATTTTTATTTAAAAAATGGAAGATAATTCAGAAAAAAAAGAAGATGAGAAAGATGAAGGTTCAGATCAAATTAGTGACATTAAAAAAATAATGCAATTAAATAAAATAGGAGCTTTATTTTTAACTGCAGATAAGTATGACAAAGCTGAAAAAATCTTAAAAAAAACTTTAGATTTTTACACTGAAAAAAAAGAAAAAAAAGAAATCCCAAATTTTTTTTATTCAATATTATATTGTAATTTAGCAAAAGTTTATAGTTGTCAAAAGAAATTTGAAGAAGCAAAACCACTGTACATTGAAGTAATTCTTAATCATCCTTTATTTAAATTAATATTAAAGAACAGTGATTTAATGGAAAAATATTTTTCAATCAAAAATTTAGAAAATTTAACCACAGATAAAACATTAAGAAAAGAAGAAGAAATATTACAAAAAGCTGAATTGTTTTTAAAATATTTTGAAAAAGATTCAGAGTCTAGAAAAGAATTTGAATCAAAAATATTAGATAATTTTACAAGTAATAAGTTAAATAATAAAGCTTCATTAAGTGATTCTTTAGTTAATTTAGCAGTTATATTTCAAATTGAAAATAAAGATATTTCAGTTTCTCTTGATATGTATATTCTTTCAATTTTAATAGATGAAAATAATAGTGTTAGTAATGTTAATTACAACAATTATTTAAGAGAATGTAATTATAAAAATAAAAGTGATATTTATATAAACAAAAGAATTCAATTTACCTTAAATGATTATTCAATTAATATAATTCCTGAAGATGCTTCTATTAAAAATAGCAATGAAACTTCAAAAGATAGTTTATTCACTTTTATTTGTATGAAATGGGGAAAAAAATATGACGCAGATTATATGAATAGATTATACAATGGAATAAAAAAGAATATGACAAAACCATTTAAATTATATTGTATAACAGATATTCCAGAAGGTTTAAATCCAGAAATTAAAGATATAAAATTAGAAACTAAATTTTCAGGATGGATGAAAAAAAGTATTTTATTTGATGAAAAAATATTAAATCAAATAGAAGGAATTAATGAAAATTCACTAATTTGTTTTATTGATTTAGATATGATAATTTATAATAATATAGATTTTTTAACTGAATATAAAGGGAATTTTTGTTTAATGAAAACTGATGATATTCAATGTGAAGGTTCACATAATGGTTATAATAGTTCTATAGTATTATATAGAAGGAATTTTGGAAGAAAAATATATGATACAATGGAAAAATATGAAAAGGAAGTTACAAATCAAATAGTTAGATTTGATCATTATTTAGAATTTATTGTAAAAAACTCTGATTTTACTCAAGATGTTTTTGTGGGAAAAATTTTAGATTATAATACTTATTGTAAAGATAAAAGTTTAAATGATTTACCTAAAGATGGGGCTATAATAGCTTTTCCAAGAAGTCCAAAACCTCATCAATGTAGTGAAGAATGGATTTCTAAATTTTGGTGTTTACTTTAATTATTTAATAAAAATTTGAAAAAATGAGAAAAAATATTATTATAATATAAACTAATTCTATTCAAAGAAAGAATTTTTAATTCCAAAAGTATATAAATTTAATAATTTAATTGACTCATGATAGCTTCTTTTCCAACTTTACCAACTATATCTTTTCCTAAATTCATAATATTTTGACTTTGAATTTTAGAACATCTAAAATATCCATATAAATTAACTCCATTAAAAATTAATAAAACAAGACCCACACTAAAAGCAATAAATTTTAATCTAATTAATTCCCAAATAGTACATAATAACCAAAATCCAAAACTAATATAAATTGAAGTCCAAAATATATATGTATCACCTTTGCTCTTATTTTTTTCATTTTCACTTTCATAAATCCAAACTTCTGTTCCATCTTCTTTTATTTTATTCCACCATCTTAAACCGACTAAAATTCTTCCACTTATATTTTTTGTGTACCAAAAATCACATGAACCAAAAATAATTATTAATATTATTGCCATTGATTCGTTTTCTATAATAAAGCCAAGAATAATAAATGAAATAATACTAATTAATTTAAATAAAATATGAAATAAACATATCATTGGATGTGAAGATTTTCTATAAAAATTTGTAAATGTAATACTATCATTGCTTTCATTTAATTTTTTATTATTTTGATTATTATTATTATTGTTTTTATTATTATTTTGATTTTGTATTAAATCATTTTTATTTTTATCTTCATTTATTTCAATTTCAAAATCAAGACCACTCATTTTTAAATTAAATAAATATAAATTCAAATATTAACACAAAAAAATTATTTTTTATGAAAATTTCTCAAAAAAATAAAAATGTTTGTTCAATTTTTAACTCAGGTTATCATTTTTTCAAATATAAATAAAAAATATATGAAATATTGTATTTAAATAATCAAAAAGATATTTATTAATTTAAATAATATTATTCTCATCTCCATGTTTAAATAAATAAGAAGAAGAAAGAGTTTCAAATAATATATTTAAAGATTATAAATAATGGAAGTTAATTAAAACAAAAAAGACAATAAATAATAAATAATCATGTTTTTATATTTAGTTTTACTTTTTTTATTTCATTTTAAATTCTTTTATTAGTTTAATTTGAATTAAAACTATAATTGTTTTTTATTTAATTAATATATTCATCATGAATTTCAATAATAATTCTAATTCTTAATTTCTTTGACTAATTGTTTAAATAAATTGTTTATTCAATATTTAAACAGATGATATTCTATTATCAGATTTTTTGATATTTAACTTTAAAATCCTTGATTTATTTGTTAAAATAACAAACAAAGATGAATAAAACATAAAAGATAGGAAAAAAGTATTTAAAATTACCAATATAAATTTACTAGAACCAGCTTTAGTTAATAATCCTGTTTCAATAATAACTAAAGTTAAAGGATAAATAATATCTTCATAATATAACATGATAGAAACTCCACTTAAAAAATAAATTAAATTTGCTATTAATTCTATTTTTATTTTATAGTTTTTATTATATGATTCACATTTTTCTTTAGTTAATATTCTACAAATTAAATAAAGCAAAGTATAAAATTCAAAAGCAAGTAAAACACTAGGGAAAAAATTTTGACTTAATAAATTGAAAATATTATTATATTTTAAACTTTTTCCTTTTAAATAGAAATAAATTAAAAATATTAAACCAATTATTGTTAAAAATAAATCACAATATAATAGAAATAATTCCATTAAAAAAAAGATTCCTAAAATACTTTTAGTTATGAAACATATAAGAAATATGTGTAAACAAATTAAAAAATCTTGAAGATAAATTTGTGAAAAGTTATTTTCATTTTTAATTAAAGAATAACCAATTAATAATATAAAAACTGAAATTATAAGTAACACTAAATAAGTTGCATATACACTTGTTAAAAAAACATAAAATTCATTTGTTGAATAATTTTGAGGAATTGGTTTAAATTCAAAACTTAATAAAATATAATTATGTTTCACTTCTCTCAAATTATATAACCATGTTGAAACTGATATACAAATTATAAATAATATATATATAAATAGTGATAAAAGAGTATATTTTTTTTTATTTAAAATATGAGTAACTTTTTGAAAAGTATTTTTTTCTTTTTTATCTTTTCGGTCTTTCTTTTCTAATTCATTTGTCTTGTTTTCTTTATCAATTAAATTTTCAATAATAATAAAAGAACTATTGTGAGATTTTTCTTCCTCTTTTTTCTCATCAATTTTAGCAAAATTTTTATATCCTTTTTCAATATTTTCCTCTTCAAAATATTCTCTATTTTTATTGTTATTTATTTCTAATTCAAATGATTGCATTTAAAAAATTTAATAAATCAAAATAAAATTCTAAAATATTTTAAGGATTGTATATAAAAATTAATACAATAAAATTATACAAAATAAATCAAATAATAATAAAACTATTTAAATATTTACAACATATCTTTATCATTAACGCCATTAATCTTATCTAAAAATTTTTGTCTTTTTTTATTTCTTTCATTTAATGCAATATTTAAATCACTTTTTTTAAATTGAGGCATTTGATCAATCGTCATTATTCTATTTGTATTAGAGCCAAGATTTTTAACTACTAAACTTATATTATTATTATTTCCTACAAAACTATTTTCAACTGAAGAATTTTCTCTTCCATTATTATTATGAGTTATAAGATTTTTAACATATAAATTATTATTGTATTTATTATTAGGAGAAATCCTCATTGCAGATTTATTTCTTTTTCCTTTTGAAATATCTCTATTTGTTGTTGGAGAACTTTTTCTTTGAAAATTAAAAATTCCTTTCTTGTTATTTGATGAATTATTTCTTATATGACCATTATTTTTTTTCCTATTTTTTCTATTTGGTGTTGTTAAATTAGAATTAGAATTTTTAAAGCTTTGAGAAAAATTTCTGACCAAACTTTTTTGTTCGTTTTTGTTTGGAGGTTTAACTTTTGATGAAGTATTATTTATTCTTTTTAATTTTGGATTTGAATATTTATTATATAATAGGGAATAATTTGGATTTGAATTTGATGAAAAATTGATTGGAGGAAGTATTTGATTATTTGAATAATTCCTTATTATAGGATTTTTTTTAGAATATTCACTTTGTAATTCTTCTAAACTTTTAAATTTTGAATTTGTATAAATATTTATATTTTGATTTAAAAAAAATTCATCTCTATATCTTAATTGATTTTCTAGTTGTTCAATATATTCATCTTTTAAATCAAATTTTGCTTTCGTTAAATTATTTAAATATTTGTTATCTATTATTATAATTCTTTGCTGGGCTGTTTTTATTATTGATTTAAGATAATCCATTTGATGTTCTGAAAAATTATTTTTTGCTTGATTAGTCAAATTTCTATCAATTAATGTTGAGAATTGTTGTAATTTATTTTTGTTTAAATTTAAAGTTTGTTTTAATAAATTTAATCTATCATTATAACTTTGGGTAACAGCATTTGTGGGATTATTATCTAAATTATTGATATCTGTCCTATTTAATATTGTAGAAATATCATTATTTACATTGCTGATATTATTATTCATTTCTATAATATCATTTAATTTATCAATTTCAATCATTTCAGAAATTATTCTTTGTTTTAAATTTACTTGTTTCTCACAAATAGTCTTAATTTCTTTAACGGCATTATCAAATAAAGAATCATTATTAGTTATATTATTATTATTTATATTAGTCATACTTTTAGCTTGATTTAAAATATGATTATTATTAATCATATTTGGATTATTATTTACCATATTTGGAATATCATTATTATTAGGATTAACTTGATTATTCAAATTTTGATTATTTACCATACTCAACTTGGTTTTCAACTCCTGAACTTCTTTTTTCAACCCATTGATAATATTAACATAATTACTAATATGATATTGTGCATTAAGTACATTTCTTGTGACAAAAGTTTTAATATTTTTAGCTCGATTAGCATACTTCAAAGTATTATTAGTATCATCAAATGTGTTAATACTAGGAGCAATATTTGCTATCATAACAGTCCTTGCATTTCCACCTAAAGAGTCTTTTAATAATCTAGTTAATTTACTATCTCTATATGGAATATAAGGTTTTTTAATTCCTTTATTAGCAGCATCACATAAAGCATTAATACAATTACCTAAAGTTAATAAACTTCTATTAATGTTTGCTCCTTCAATTAATCTTATTCCTCTATTTTGAGTGGCAGAAGCTCTTTCACTTCCAGCCAAATCAATTAAAGATAATTTTGAATATTTGATTTCTATATTTATTCCTTGATTTTTTTCAGTATATTCTATATTAATTTGAAGAATTGCATGTGAACGAGATGAAGTTTCATTTGCACCTGTAGCTTCTTGAGTTCTATTTCTATTTCCTTTTTTTAATATTTTTAGAATATCTTCTGAAGATGTGACATTTAATTCTGTTATATTATTTACTATAATTCCTCTAGTTGGATCTTCCCTTAAATCTAAATATTCCTCATTTGTATTACTTAAAGTATTATAATTACTATTAGTGAATTTTAATAAATCTCTAATATTTTCATTATATATTTCAAGATACCATAATTTTAATTTATATTCTCTGTCAGAATATTTATTAACTTGATTAAATAATTCAATTAAAGTCATTGGCATAATTCCAGGATTATTATCATTACCTAACATAGTATAAGTTTTGCCTGCACCTGTCGCTCCATATGCAAAAACAGTTGAATTAAAGCCATTAACTACTCCTTCTAATAGAAATTTAGTTGAATTTTCAAAAACAGTTTTTTGGGTAGTATATTTATCAAAAGCAAAATCAAAAGCATAAGTTTGTTCTCTGGATCTATTTTTAAATATATTATTTGGTCCATTGTATTCAATTGGATCCATTAAAACTACCATTTTATTATCCATTATTTTTATTGTTTCATAATTTGAAATTTGAAGTTCTAAATTTGATAATGGACGACATCTAACACAAACTAATATATTATATGAACCTTTTTTCATATCTTCTAAATATGCTTGAGTATCATCATTATTGTTATTATTTAGTTGAGGAAGATTATCTGAAGTTATTGATTTTCTCTCATTTAATGGAGGCAATGTAATTGAAGATCTTACTGGACGAAGTTTTGGTTGTTCCATTTTTTTATTTTAAATTTTATTTTTTCTATCAAACGTCAAATTATTTATTTTTTATTTACTAATTTACAATGAATTTTTAATGGAGAATTTTTTGATTGTTTTATGAATTTATTTATAAAATACTTGAAATATCAATCATAAAAAAAAAGAATAAAAAATAAATGAAAAGTAATAAGTTATTAGTTATTTGACTAAATTAAAAAAATAAATTTCACATAAATATCAATTCATACAAATATTGAAGGTTGAAATTTTAAATATTATAACCAAGAAATATATAAAAATAGCTTTAATTATACTTAAAAAAATATTAATCAAAATAATAGACGTCTTGTAAATTTTTAAAGATAAGAAAAGGAGTTTTTTTTTTTTTTCAAATCAGTTAAAATTATAAATAAAAATAAGAGATTAAATAACATATAATCGATGATTAGAATTTAGAATAAGATTAATATATTATTTATAATTTTTAATTGTATAATATAAAAAAGTTAATAATATTAATCTTAATATATGATCATAATAGTTTAATAAAGAAACAAATAATATTTTTTTTAAAAGAAATGATTATAAAAATATATTATTTTATGAATAATAATTGAATAGATATTATAATTTGTAAATTGTTGTTTTGAGCATTTTATATATATTGGAATAAAGAATTTAAAAATAATTTAATTTTATAATTTTTTAAGTATTTAATGAAAATCATTCAAATTTTAACATTTACCAAAAACAGATATTAAATTTAGAAAGAAATAATATAAATGCTCTTTAAAGAACAAAATATTTAATGCAAACTCCAAATCCAAATTTGGAAATAAAAAAGATATATTTACATTTATTGAATTCATGGAAAAATTATGAAGGACTAGGATATCAAAAAGCAATTGCATATAAAAATGAATTTGGGGAAGTTAGATTAAGTGGTCTAATAACTGGAGATTGGTCAGAAATAATGTTTATTTTACCTGAAGGATGGCGTCCTAAAAATTATTTAATTTTCTCATGTAGTAGTTGTTGTGATTATAATGATGATGGGAAAAGAGTTGATGTAAAACCTGATGGTACTGTTTTTAGAAGTCATTGGTGTTTACCTTCTTCTGGGAATGGATGGGTTTCTCTTGATGGAATTTCCTTTTATACTTAATATAATAAATATATTATTTTATTACAGATATTATATTTTATTGTTTTATTTAATTAATTGTTAAGAAATTTTGGAGAAAAAATTTTTGAATAATTTTGATTAAATAAATCCCTTTGAGATATTTTGAATTGTTTAAATCACTTTAATGGATATAATTTATTTGAAAAGTATTTAAAAATTGTGAAAAAATTTCAATAATGGAAATTCTTATAAAAAAATAAATGATAAAAACTGTTTTAGATTAACCATAATAATGATTATTATACCATATCATTTCATTCAAATGAATTCTTTTGGAATAAACAAATTATTTAAAAAGAATTATTTTAATCAAACCTCAAAAAGTATTTTTTTCTATTATTAAATAGAATTTGTAATTAATTTTTATCTTAATCAGGAAAAAGTATCTTCAAAATTAAAAAGTGTGATAACAAAGATGATAGAGCTCAAATAATATTACACAGACTTTAATTAATAATAATTACTGTTATTAGGTAAATATTTATATTAATTTATAAATAATGAAATGAAAAATTTCAACTATTTTAATAACATTCTTAAAAAATCTTTAATGTATTTAATATTAAAATAAAATTTTTTTAATCAATGAAAACTCTTTAATTGCTTTAACTTTTTTCTCATAAAATTTCTTTTTATTTTATAATATATCTTTGTGTTTTATTTTTAAAATTAGTTTTTAAATATTTTTAAGGCATAGATTTTTTTATGAACAATTAAAAAAAAAAGTCAATAAAATATTTTTTAAACTTCAAATAATTAATGATTATAAAATAACTATTCTTTAATTTTTATTTATTTGCAGTCATTAAATTTTGCTATACATGAAGTTTCACATATGGTTTTAAAGAACCAAAGTTTTGTTGAACAATCTTTCTTACAATTATTGAAAGTAACAGCACAAGTAGCGATAGAGCTTAAAGATAGTGAAAACAAAGATAAAATAATTAAAACAATCAAACAGATATATCCTTTCATTTTTTTATAATATTTACTTTATAATTTTAATATAATTTTATTGTTTATAAATTATCAATTAAAAATGAATGAAATTAATCATAAAAAATTTAATCTTTTTATTTAATAGTAAAAACTTTTTGGGGATTGGGGATTGGGGATTGGGGATTGG
>JAEEGK010021569.1_pt1 | contig 13602 bp, 14 predicted proteins | sample 8958771 | NCBI WGS metagenome assembly JAEEGK01 (sample SAMN16246547, study PRJNA631951) | gut metagenome | biome: gut microbiome; feature: rumen; material: SC-attached | host: Bos | place: Iran: Karaj | collected 2018-10 | reverse complement strand
TGTGTCACTTAGAACTTGAAGCGGACGCCCACGCAGGCAATACCCTGCTCACCGAAACCGGTCTCCAAGAATCCACGGACCATAGGACTGCCGGCCTCAATGCCGAAGACGGTGGCCTGCCAGTTGAAGTGGAACTCAGAGTTGCTGCGGTTGTCTCTTGGGGTTTCAGAGCCTCCGGTGCTTCTGTTATTATACTCCACTTTCTCTGAGCGGTATGTGGCACCAAGGGCCAGCTTGGAATACATGCTGACGCTTTCACGACGGAACCAGTCGAACTTGACGGCAGGCATGATGGTCAAGTAGGTGTTTTTACCTGAACCGATGACATCTGAACCGCTTAGGATATCCTTCGAAGAGTGGCCATAGACGCCGACGGCACCGACGGCAATCCAGTCCTTGACATGATGGAAATACTGAATGCTGACAGGACCGATGAATTTCTCACTGTCCTCATCGTATCTTGCGCCAAGCATGGAACTGAAAATCGTCCCGAAGGCGTCAATCCACTGGGAATTGGACAAGTAGCCATAGCTGACGCCAATCTCGTTCTTGGGATACTCGACCTGTGCATTCACGCTCACTGCAGCCATCATGGCGACTGTGGCCATTACTAATAATTTCTTCATTACAATTTCTTTATTAAATAGGTCTGTTTCACTTTGTTTTCATTATTTCATCAACCACCGGCCATCGTGCTCTGTCATGGGCACCATCACCTCCTCCTGCGTAGAGTCGCCAAAGCAGAGGATGAGGAAGGCGTAGGTCACGTTCAGGACAGAATCGCGACACTGCTCAAGGTCCTTGGCGTAGTGCTCCTCGCTGATGCGCACCTCGCGCAGTCCGCCATGCTTCTGTTGCAGGTCGGCATGATACTGCTTCACGGCTGTCAGCAGCTGCTCACCATAGTCTGAGGGCAGACTGTCGACACCGGCCTTGCCCTCCAGGAATCCAATGGCATTAGCGTCCTTCAGACAGTCGTAATACCCCTTGGCAGCACTGGCCGCCTGCCACTCTGGCGACACTTCCGAGCAGGCACCAAGGAAAGCCAAGGCGACAAGTAAAAAGAGGACAACAGACTTCCGCATAACGTTCAATTTTCAATATTCAACGTCCCTTACTTTTGTCGTATGAAGACGTTAATAGGCGTACCTGTCAGCGTCCAGTTCTCACGCATCTTGTTCTCCAAGAAACGACGGTAGGCCTCCTTCACATATTGTGGCAGATTGGCATAGAACACGAAGGTGGGAATCTGCGTGTCAGGCACCTGCGAGACGTACTTGATCTTAATGTACTTACCTTTGATGCTGGGTGGCGGCGTGGCCTCGATGATGGGCAGCATCACCTCGTTGAGCTTCGACGTGCCAATCTTGATCTTACGGTTCAGATACACCTCCTTGGCTGTCTCCAGCACCTTGAAGATGCGCTGCTTGGTGACTGCCGATGCGAAGATGATGGGGAAGTCGACAAACGGTGCCATACGCTGGCGAATGGCCGTCTCGAAGGTTTTGATAGCAATCTGCGACTTGTCCTCAACCAAATCCCACTTGTTGACGACAACGACCAGCGACTTGTTGTTCTTCTGGATGAGCTGGAAGATGTTCATGTCCTGCGCCTCGATGCCGCGTGTGGCATCAATCATCAGGATGCAGACGTCCGAGTTCTCAATGGCGCGGATGCTGCGCATGACGGAGTAGAACTCCAGGTCTTCCGTCACCTTGTTCTTACGACGGATGCCGGCGGTGTCCACCAAATAGAAGTCGAAGCCGAACTTGTCGTACTTCGTATAGATCGAGTCGCGCGTGGTGCCGGCAATATCCGTCACGATGTTACGGTCCTCGCCGATGAAGGCATTGATGATGCTCGACTTGCCGGCATTGGGACGCCCTACGACGGCGAAGCGCGGCGTGCCATCCTCCAGATCGTCCACCTCGTCGGTCTTGAGCTTCGACACCACGAAGTCGAGCAAATCGCCTGTGCCAGAGCCCGTTGCAGCACTGACGCAGAACGGGTCGCCCAGTCCCAGCTTGTAGAACTCGTACTGCCCGTACAGGTCCTTACCGTCGTCAGCCTTGTTGGCAACGAGCACGACCGGCAGCTTCGAACGACGCAGAATCTGAGCCACATCCATGTCGAGGTCGGTGACACCATTCTTGATGTCGACCAGAAACAGCACCAGGTCGGCCTCCTCAGTGGCCACGATGACCTGCTTGCGAATCTCCTCCTCGAAGACATCGTCGCTGTTCACCACCCAGCCGCCGGTATCGACGACACTGAACTCACGGCCGTTCCACTCGCACTTGCCATACTGACGGTCACGCGTGGTGCCTGCCTCGTCGCTCACAATGGCTCTGCGAGAGTTGGTCAATCTATTAAATAAGGTGGACTTTCCTACGTTCGGACGTCCCACAATCGCTACTAAATTTCCCATAAATGCATTTATTTGTGTGCAAAGGTAGTGCAAACCGAACGAAAAACCAAATTTATTTGAGTTTTTCTGAGGTGCAGCCTACCTTCGACCATCATTCATTTTGGCAGGATGGGCTGTTTTGGTTCCGTCGAGGGGCTCTCGCCGTGTCTTACCCAGCCTAATGCCGAAGAATGTGCGGATGCGCCACTTAATGTTGTGCAGGGCGAGGCTCTCCTCGTGGCCGTTATTGGTGAAGTTGAATATCATCGAGAGACCGAGGAACTTGTTGCCCCATTGGCGTATGACAGCACCGCGCCCTGTGATGATGACCTCGGGAAAGTGGTAGTGAAGGGGTACGCTGGTGTCACCGAAAGTCATGGACGTGTTGCTATAGACGATGAACGTAGGCAGGGCGGACAGGTGCAACAGCCAACCCTGGCTTAGCACGTAATTGTAGCCATAGCCTGCGCCGAGGGCGATGTTCGTCATCTTCAGTCGCATCTCCTGATCCCAGTCGAGGGTGGCGCGCTGCCCCATACCCGATGCTGCCAGCAGGAAACTGCCGGCAGAGTGGCGCTGGATGTAGCTCTGCGAGAAGGCGGCGGGATAGGAGAAACGGCGACTGTTGAAGACGTAGAAGGCATTCAGGTTCAACGTCTTCACCGACAGCAATCCGTCGGACAGCTCAATGCGCTCCATACCTTCGTGGTCGTGCCAGCCGGAGAAGTTCTTGGCATCCTGATAGATGACATCGAAGCCAAAGCGGCGGCCATAGCTGTTGAAGTTCAGTTCGAAGTCGCGATACTTGCCCATCAGCTTGGCAGGATTGAGCGACGCGCTGAGCGAGAGGCCAAGGTAGCTGACACCTACGCTGAGTGTCGCCTTTCTGTTGGCTTCCATCTCCGACTTGAAGTGCTGACCGTTGTCAATACCTTCAGCCTCAATCTTCGCTCCTGACACATTCATACGCGCCATGATTGTCCACTTCGTCGCAGGCCGCATGATGAAGGCGGTGTCGACGTCGCCCTTGCAATAGCGTTGTGTCAGGATGCTGTCGATGCGATGTAAGAGGCCTTGAGCTGACATGGGCAGCCATAATAGGCTGCCCATTATCAGAAGCGTCAGTATACGCGTACTTGGTCTCTTCATACCCTCTTGTATCATCGGTCACATCATTGCAAGATGGGGACGAATTCATTTTCTATGCCGGGTTCCAGCTCTGGAGCCAGCAGGTCGTTGATATCAGTGACGTCGCCGTCCTTGACATCAGGCGAGCCAGCCAGCAGCGACTGTTTGTGGAGGATGATGACCTCTTCGAGTTCGGGTTTTAAATATATCTTTTTCATTGTGTTACTTTTTTGCCATTGTAAATGAAAAGTCCCTTCTGGGCAGGTCTGCCATTCAGGCGACGACCGTCGAGGGTGTACCACACATCATCACTTTGAACGTTGAACGTTGAATATTGAACTGTCTCTATGCCCGTTGTCTCATCGTTACTGAAGGGGAGGTATGCAGGTGCATCACCGCTGGCCGGCAGTTCCAGATAAACACGTCCGGCACCCAGCTTGCCACCCATCCAGCGATAGAATCCTACGCCGTCAGCGCCATTGGCAAGAACATAGACACCATTGCCGGTATTGTCGTCGCTGACCTTCAACAGATTGGTGGCAGGTTTATCAACGGCCTCGGTCGCCTTGTTCAGGGTGTAGGTACCTGCCGTCTCGCTATGGAGCAGGTAGGGCTCGCCACCCTTCAGACTCGTCAGCGCTTCGCCGCGCTGCACTACCTTATTGTCGTTCACGGCAGTTACCGCATAGCCTTTCACCTCTGCAGGCAGCGTGACGTCATAGGAGCTGACGATGGTAGCCCAGAGTGCTTTGCTGATGGTCACCTGATATTCGTCGGCCTGTACCAGACGGTACAGACGGGGGAGTGTGGCCTTGTCGGACTCGGGTTCGAAGCCTCCGAACGAGGTTGACATCGTGCCCTTCTCATAGCGGATGACGTTCTTGGCCGTGACAGGCTTGCCGTCTTTCTCGCGGTCAGCAAAGGTGAACTGCATCTTCACGCTGTCGTTCTTTTCTGCGGGGAAGGTAAACGCCACCAGACAGCTGTCGCCAGCTGCTGCGAGTGTTCCCGTCTTCAGCGTGGCACCGCTGCTGCCCATGCCCGGAATCATGCTGTTGCTGCCACCGCCATCGGTGTCGGAAATGTAGAGATAGGTCATCGTGTAGTCGGCTGTCTTACCCGTCTGCAGCAACCACTTGTCACCGGACTGCTCTAATGTCAGTATCTGGGTGATGTCGGGTATCTCGGTAATCTTGCCGTCGTCACCGATGGTAACGTCCTTGGCGTTGCTGCCACCGCCAAACATGGCCATCATGCCACCACCAGAGCCGCTGCTCTTGACGAGCACCTTCGACTTGTTGTCGATGGTAGCTACGACGATGAGTTTGTCGCCAGCTTTCAGCTGGGTAGTACTGGTCACCAACTCGTAGTTGCCCTCCATCGTGCCTGTTGGCTGCAGTTCGCGGTCTCTCACGTCCACCGTAAAGCGACGCTCCATATAAACGGTGTCCGTAGCATTAATGAAAACGGGAGCCTTGACTTTCATGGTGATGATGCCTTCTTTCTTCGCCATCAGCACGCTGTCAGTCTTTGCTTCGTTCAATACCCAATTGGCAATCTCCTTGTCGCTGGGAGTCAGTGTGGTATAGGCTTTCGTGGCATCTCCTGCATTGCTCTTGGTAACCAGCGTACCGTCGAACAAATCGGTAATGCTAAAGAGGTCTTCGGGTTTCTTTTGCTGTTCATAGTACAGAATGATGTCCTCGGTAATGAGGTTGCGCTTGTGCTCACTCATGTAGTTGACGCGTGGCATCTTAGCTTTTTTCTCCTTGTTGCCGCCAAACATGGCCATCATACCAGTGTCCTCAGAGTACTCCAGTGGGCCATATACCGTCACCCAGTCGCCTACGCTGAGAGAATCCTCAGTGATGTCGACCAGCTTGTTTTCAAACAGCACACCACGACCATTGTTGATGGACAGCGAATCGCGGTTGACACCACTGTCGGTAATGGCGTAGGTCACCGTACCTTCCTCCTGTTCGCCCATGAACATGCTCATCATGGCACTCATGTCGAAGCCTTCCATACCTTCCATGCCTTCCATCATTCCAGACATCATTTCCATCATGTCTTCCATACCATCCATGCCTGCCATAGCACCGCCAACGCTCGACACGATGCCCTTGACGAAGTAGCAGACACCGTTGGCAGCCTCTTCTTCATGACCTCCTGCCTCAGCATATTCAATGGCCTCGGTCACGGTGAAGGGATTGGTGCGGCAACCCTTTACGTTATTGGATGTATCGTCAATACGCAGGACATAGGATGTCAGGTAATCGTCATAGGTTTCTGTTGCTGCCACTTGGGCGTAGATGCGCACCGTACCGCGCTTCTTCAGCGTCACGACACCAGTATTCTTGTCTACCGTGGCCACGTTCTCGTTACTGCTCCAGTAGGTGATAGCACCTGCACCTGCCTCGTCCACCGTAGCCACAGGAGCCGTAAAGCTACCGTTCAAGTCGGCCTCATAGTCATGGCCTGGGAAATGGACCGTGGGGTCGGGCAGCGTGGTCTCCACTTTCTTGAAGAAAGCCATCTTCGTGGCAGCAATGTCGGTGCTGATGCTGCCATCATCGGCATCTGCCTCCAGCTCCCATGTGCTACCGCTCATCATAGCCTGTATGCCGCTGGCAACCTTCAGACCGATGCGATAATCTTTATACACTTCCTCGTCCGTCTGAATCCTTCTGTGCAACAGTCCCATTTCTATATCGAACTTCCTTTTGGCTGCATTGTCTTCACTGACAAAGCCGACACGCAGGTTCTGGTCGGAATCAAACAGATAACGAGTCTTATTTTCCTCATTCAGGAATTTGAACACATACTTACCGTCCGTGCGGTCTGCCGTCCACTGGATGGTGTCGGCAACTTCGCTGGTAATGCGGTCCTGTTCTTCCTTCACCGTCACCTTCGCGGCAGGGGGTGCGGCCTTACTCACCGTGTTTTCCCCTTCGTACTCAGGATTATTACACATAGCGTTTGCTGTCGTCAGGTCTACGATGACCACGACATCGTCAGTCGTCAGCGTAGTGGGGTCTTGCACCTGCTTCCACTTTGTGTACGTTTGTGCCGTAGCACTTCCCAGCCCTGTCATCAACACGCATAGCAGAAGAAGGCCTTTCATTAGTGTTCTCATTTTCATACGCTTATTAGTTTTGTCTTCCAATTTATTTTTTGGCACAAAAGTACTGCATTTTGCACACCCACCCACTAACACTTTGGGTTTAATTTATGGCAATAATTCGCTTTTCTTTGTGTAATCAGAAAAATAAAGTAAATTTGCAGACAAATAGCGTTTCTGAGCATACCAACATCTAATAATAGATAACAATGCCGACCTCTAAAGACCCCCTGTTACAGTCCATTGAGCAAAACGACATTCTGATTGTGCGTGAGATGTCCCGCTTCTTCGGCTACAATGAAGATTTCGTATTCCCGCACATCATCATGACACTCATTCTGAGCGGCAGCGCACGGGCTATGTACGACATGCGAGTCATCACCCATCGCAAAAACGACCTGACCATCATTCTTCCAGGTCATATCATGCACCCTATGGATTGTACCGACGACTTTACCTACGCCCTGCTATTCATATCGCCGAAGATGCTTGATGACCTCCGTTTCCACACCTTCAGCCACGACCACGAGAAATTCAACTATGCACCTATCTGTTCGCTGACTGATGAACAAGCCGCACATCTGCTAGCCATCGTCGACCAGCTCATCGTCATTGCCAACCACACCGAAAAGGAACTACCACACCGATATCAGACATTGTTGGCACAACTCGCTGTGGGCTATGAGTTCCTCAACTGCTATCGGCGCAATCAGGACCGGCAATGGACAGAGAACCGTTATGCGGATACCTTCAACCGCTTCTGCGACCTCGTCGTAAAACATTACCGGGAGTCGCGTGAGGTCAAATACTACGCAGGTCTGTTGAACCTTACTCCTAAACATCTCAGCAAGGTAATCCGCACGGCCACCAACGGTCTCTCGCCAGTTGAATGGATAGAGCAATATGTAACGGCACAAGCCAAGCGCCTCATTGAGTCACGCGCTACTCAGACACTTCAGGAAATAGCCTATATGCTTGGCTTCACAGAACCCACATCCTTCTATCGGTATTTCAAGCGTATCACTGGCATGACAGCAAAACAATACCGCGACAGTAGGATGGTCAGAAGTTCACCAGGAAGGAGAGTCCAACGGTGACATAGTGCATCTCCTTCTCCTTCTTGAATACCCACGGATCCATCAGATAGGCCAGAGCGGACACGTCACGGTTGCTGACAAGCGTATAGGCATCGCGTGTCAGGCCGGCCTTCAGGAAATGATAGTTGTCGTTGGTCAGCGTGTAAGTCTTCTTCGCATAGTCGTAGTCGCAGTAGAGTCTCCACGAGAAGTTGGACTTATAGCGATAGGTCACCGAGATACCCGTGCCCCAAGAGGTGGCACTGTTGGAACCCAGCTTGATGTAGTCCCACTCGTCGGTGTATTGCTCACCAGTGCTCACGGGGTTGTCTATGGCCAGATAGGTGACGTCACCCTTCTCGATAACCATGCCGTAGTCGATGTCCTTGACATGACCCTTGGCATAGCCGTCGATGTCGAGTTCCTGAGTGAACGAACGGCCGACGAGGAACTTGGTGCCTAACGACAAGCGCTTGGTCAGCGGGAGGTTGAAATAGAGACCTCCACTGACGGTAAACTCTGCCAGGTGGTCGCTCTTGACAACACCGTTCAATTCGGTGACAGGGGCGCCACCTTCATTAATGATAGCTGCTGTCAGAGGCTCTCCCGGATAAGTGGAGTTCGCATAGATGTTGCTGATGGAGTAACTTTCAGTGTCAAGCCATACATAGCTGGCATCTTCGGCACTGATGTCGGCATACTTACCAAACGACTTGGCTGACATGGCTCTGACGCGCAGACGTCCGCCGATACCGATGTATTTGTTGAAGAAGTAGGCTCCTTCGGCATCAACCACCGTAGCGGCACGGAAGTCGATATTCACGTCGTTTTCGGGATCGTTGGCATATTCAGCAGCTGTCGCTTCATCGATGCCGAACTGTTCCTTGTCCTGCAAATCGTCAACCATGTTGAACTCGATGTCCTTGCCACCCAGACCGACACCCATGGAGATGCCGAAGAACGACGGGTCGTCGGAATCCATCTGTAAATCGTTGCGCAGCAGACCCTTGCCCTTGAAGATGAGGTCGCTGAAGGCATAGCCCAACTCAGTGGACAGGATACCGATACCGGCACCTGACATCACGTCGCTCACCCAGTGGCGGTTGTTCAGCACACGCATCACACCGGTTGCCGTTGCCACACCATAGCCGGCGACGGAGAACCAGGGCGAACGGGTCAGACCGTACTCCTTGTGCAACAGGGTGGCACCTACAAACGAGGTTGCGGTATGACCAGAAGGCCATGAGTTGGCCTGAGAACCATCCGGACGCATTTCCTTGGCAGTATACTTGATGCCGTTGACGAGGGCAGCCATCAAACCATACGACATGGCTGCACTGGCAAGCAGGCGGGGCCAGTCGCTACGGCCTTCATAACCACCAAGTTTCAGGCCGACAACCATAGCGGGGCCGAAATACTGTGTATAGTCGTCGATGCCGGTCTTGAAATCTGTCAGCAGCTGGGTATTCGCCTTGCCATCCTTGTTGTTAACACGGAACATGGCCTTGTCGCCCTTGATGGCCAGACCGCCTAAAAAGAGGGGCACACCCACAAAGGTCATGTCGTCCATGAACTTGTAGGGCTTCACACCGGGATTGGTCTTGGTTTTGAAAAAATCGAAGTCGGGCTTCCAGCCGTTAGAAGCTGCCACAGCATCCGCTCTCATAACCTCATAACTTGGCTCTGGGATAGCAGAGGCCGTTGTCTCACCATAGGTCAACTTCGGTTCGAGTTCAGGAACCGTCAACTTCAAATCCTCAGCGAAGGAGGTCGTTGCAATGCCCAGCAGGCACCATACCATAAACAGCTTTTTCATATCTTTGTTCGTTTTGTTAGTATTCACACAATACATTAAACGTTGCAAAGATACAACATTTTTTTAATTATGTTGCATCTTTTAACAGAAAAGTTTAAAAAAGTTGCTTTCTGGGGATTCTTAGGGGATTACTCAGGATTATAACCAAACGCATCGAGCTCACGCTTGCTGGAGCGCCAGTCCTTGTCGACCTTGACAAAAGTCTCAAGGAATATGGGCTTGCCGAAGAACTTCTCCAAAGTCTTGCGGGCCTCAGTAGAGACCTTCTTCAGTGCCACGCCCTGATGGCCGATGATGATACCCTTCTGTGAATCACGTTCTACATAGATAACGGCGTTGATGTGGATGTTCTTCTCGGTTTCCTTGAATCGCTCCACAACAACCTCAACGCTGTAGGGAATCTCCTTGTCGTAATAAAGAAGTATTTTCTCACGGATAATCTCTGACACGAAGAAACGGGCGGGTTTGTCCGTCAGCTGGTCCTTGTCGAAATAGGCGGGACTTTCAGGTAGCAATTCCTGAATACGCTTCAACAGCATGTCAGTACCGAACTTGTTCTTGGCTGAGATGGGAAGAATCTCTGCGTTGGGTAACAGCGTGTGCCACTTGTCAACAATGTCGCCAAGAGCCTCCCCCGCCCCCTCCGAAGGAGGGGTGTTCCTGCCCGTCTTTTTAGCCCCTCCTTCGGAGGGGTTGGGGAGGCTGTCGATTTTATTAATGAGCAGCAGTACGGGAATCGTCATCTTCTGCACCTTCTCCAGAAAATCCATATTCTTCTCAGGATTCTCCACGACGTCAGTGACATACAGCAGCACGTCAGCATCCTGCAGAGCCGATTCCGAAAAGGCAAGCATCGACTCCTGAAGCTTATAGTTAGGCTTCAGAACGCCTGGTGTATCAGAAAACACAATCTGCATATCGGGCGTATTGACAATGCCCATGATACGGTGGCGCGTGGTCTGCGCCTTAAATGTGGCAATAGAAATACGCTCACCAACCAATTGGTTCATGAGCGTACTTTTTCCTACGTTAGGATTACCCACAATGTTTACGAATCCGGCTTTATGAGTCATTTCTCATTACTCATTACTCATTTCTCATTTCTCATTTGGCACCATCATACGCCCATCGATAGTAGCTGGCTCCGTGAACGAAACCGGCACCAAAGGCGGTCATGATGATGTTATCACCCTTCTTCAGCAGATGCTCGTTCTCCCACAATGCAAGTGGAATGGTTGCTGCCGAGGTGTTTCCGAAATGCTCGATATTGACCATCACCTGCTCCATGGGAACATCCAGACGCTTGGCAACGGCCTCAATGATGCGCATATTGGCCTGATGGGGCACTACCCATGTGATATTGTCCTTGGTCAATCCGTTACGCTCGGCAATGAGTGCACAGTCATCACTCATGTTAGTCACCGCATAGCGGAACACAGTACGACCCTCTTGATAGAGATAGTGCAAACGGTGGTCAACGGTAAAATGACTGGGAGGACAAACGCTACCGCCAGCCTTCAGATGAAGGAAGGGCAGGCCCTTGCCGTCAGCACGGAAATAAGAGTCCATCACACCGATGTTCTCCTCCTCGGTGGCCTCGAGCAGCACGGCTGCTGCTCCGTCACCGAACAGCGGACAAGTAGCACGGTCCTTATAGTCGGTGACTGACGACATCTTGTCGGCTCCAATCACAATAATCTTCTTGTAACGACCGCTCTGAATCATAGAGCCAGCCACATCGAGCGAATAGAGGAATCCACAGCAGGCGGCCCAGAAGTCGAACGCAAAGGCATTCTTCAGTCCAAGCTTACCCAGAACAATGCTGGCCGTGGAAGGGAACTTATAATCAGCCGTCGAAGTGGTGACTATGAGCGCGTCGATGGTATCAGGGTCTACACCAGTCTTATGCATCAGCTGTTTGGCTGCCTTACGAGCCATGTAGCTGGTGCCCAGACCTTCCTCAGTGAGGATACGGCGCTCCTTAATGCCTACGCGGGTCATAATCCACTCGTCATTGGTGTCTACCATGCGCGACAGTTCTGCATTATCCAGAACATAGTCGGGCACATAGCCACCAATGCCGGTGATTATCGCATTAATCTTTCTTTCCAATTGTCAATGATCTAATCGTTACTTGTAACGCTTTGTACCTTTAGGTCAAAGAATTATCAATTACTCTGCTGCTTCGTCCATTACAATAGCAATCTTGCCACGATAGTAGCCACAAGTGGGGCATACGGTGTGGTAGATGTGATAAGCACCACAGTTGGGGCATACTGCCAGTGTGGGAGCTACTGCCTTGTCATGAGTACGACGCTTTGCGGTACGAGTGTTCGATTGTCTTCTTTTAGGATGTGCCATAATTGTATCAATTTAATGTTTAATTTTTAATCTTTAATCTTTAATTTATTCAGTGCTTCCCAGCGTGGATCCACAGCTTTTGCCTCCTCTTTGCTGCTTCGGACAGCACCGCTCAGCTCGTCGAGCTTCTGCGTCATCGCACTATTGCATTTTCCAGGTGCATGAACGTGCTTGATGGGTATGGCCAGCATAATGAATTCATAGATGAACCACGACAAGTCGAGAATGCCTTCATCCTCGTTGACTATGATGGTATCATCATCATCACTGTATGTGTCGCCTAATTTCACCACCAGCTGATTATCAGCCTCTATAGGCTGTTCCATGTCGTCAAGACAACGGTCACAGCTGACAGTGACAGTGCCCTCAGTACGGAACGATAGCTCGAAAAAACCGGTCATCTTGCGTATAGACACCGACACATGCAATGAGCCATGCTCCAACTGCGAGTTCTCAAGAGACACAAAGAATGAGTCATCCAAATCGAACTGACGGACTATTTCATCCTCAGTCAATCCCTTCAAATCAATCTTATAAGTCTCCAGACTACACATAATTACACTATTGAACTGCAAAGGTACTAATAAAATAAGAAATAAGAAATAAAAATTAAAAATTAAAATAATATTTATAAAACATTAGAAATAGAATCCTTGGAGTCATTATAATTATTATTATATTCATCTCCCTTATTAAAATAGTCTTCCAATTGCGAATAGAATTGTTGTTGGAATAAAGGATTAAATAAATTCGCGAAATAATTACTAGCCATATAGAATGGGTTATTATAATACTGTTGCACCTGTTGCTGTATAAATAATTGTTGATGGAATTGGCTCATCATTTTATTTTTATATTTCTCAATCCTTTTATGCGAGGCATTCCCAGTTCTAATGGCCTTTCCGTTCAGAACACATCCGCTCATTTCATTCAAGGCCTTTTCTTTCTCTTTCTCGTCAGAAAAAATCACAAAGCCATATCCCCTACTTATTTTAGTAATAGGATCTATTATAATTTTAGCATTGGTCACACTTTTGTAATTTTTTTTGAAAAACGCGGCGAGTTTTTCTGCAGAAATGCTCGGGTCTAAATCACACACGTATAAGGAATGTTCGTTCTCGTTTTTTCTATTGTTGAAAACAGCGTGATTTAATTTAAAAAATTTGTTAGCCTTCGGCATTATCTTTCCTGTTAAGACATCCAAGGCATTTTCAGCGTCCTCTTTCGAATCAAATATTAAGAAGCCGTATCCCATGGAACAGCCTGTTTTTTTGTCGTGGATTATCTTGGCTGTTTTTATTGGAACGTCTATTAAAAAAATTTTTTTTAAAAAAATTTATTGACTTACTGTAAGAGTGACATGCTTCGATTAAGTAGTTGGAGTCCATCCATTGTTCCAATTCCCCGATCCATAAATTTTTGATGGCAATATTTGATTCTTTTTCGAAGTCTCTTTCTTTCTCTTTGGATGAATATGATGTTTGGTTTTGACTCATTCTTGGTTTTAATATGTTTTTTATGAAAAATGTTTTTTATATTAATTTTTTATTTAATATTAATTATATTTAAATTATGCGCATTTTTTTAACTAAAAATATATTTATTTATTAATTATATTATTTATTTTTATATTTATTAGTGAATTTTTGGGGATTGGGGATTGGGGATTGGGGATTGGGGATTGGGGATTGGG
>JAEEGK010021565.1_pt1 | contig 13603 bp, 8 predicted proteins | sample 8958771 | NCBI WGS metagenome assembly JAEEGK01 (sample SAMN16246547, study PRJNA631951) | gut metagenome | biome: gut microbiome; feature: rumen; material: SC-attached | host: Bos | place: Iran: Karaj | collected 2018-10 | reverse complement strand
CATTTCCACCGCTTGACGAGAATGTTGCAGGTCGTTGTGTTGGGTGTAATGGTCGATGATGAACTCAAACTCCTCGCTGTCGAAGTACACCGAATCGTGCGTTTTCAGCATGTCCTCATACCGCTCGATGGCCGCCTTTCGGTCTTTTTCTTCTTCTTCCCAATAATCTTCAAAGTCTTCGTTGTCAAACATGGGTTGTCTTGTAGGAAATTTGGTGCAAAAATAATAAAAAGTGGGAATATGGGCTTTTTTAAATCCGACATATTTTTCCATGTCATGCGTAATCTATAGGTGTTTTTTGTATTTTCGCACTCGAAAATCCTTTGTGTATAGTCTAATACAAGTACATAAAGGTTTAACTATAATTCTGCGACTATGAAATACGATGTGTTCATTAGTTATCGACAAAAAAGTGGTATCCATCAGGCCGATGCATTGGAGAGTAAGTTGAAACTCAAACTGAATAGATGCAGGGTGTTTTTGGATAGAACTGAAATAAAAAGTGGCGATTGGAAAAAAAAGCTGGAAGAAAACATTCGTGAATCCTGCAATTTCGTTGTGATTATTTCAAAAGATTGCTTCCCCTATACAAAAAAAGGCAAAGATTATTTTCTCGATGAAATTGATCAAGCTCTAAGGCAGGGAAAGAATGTCATCCCGGTGTATTATGACGACATGAGATATGACGACATTAAAGAGTATCTTTCTGGGATAGAGGATTTCCATAATCAACAACACATCATTTTCAACAATAATAATACCGATGGCTCAGTGGATCAAATCATCAAGTTCCTGAAAACGGAGAAAGAGATTTTGAATAAACGATATAAATCTTTGTCCAAGGAAAGGACGACGGTTCGTCAGGAACTCATGCTTTTGGAAGAAGACAAAACGGATTCCAAGTGTCCTGTTTGTGCTACCAGTTATACTGCGGAGATGATTTATTGTCATAATTGTGGTTACAAGTTTTTTGACGAGTTGGAAAAAGCTGTTGCAAACAGTTATGATAAGATACAAGAACGCGAGAGATTAAAGAAACATAAAGAGCTGTGGCGAAAATGCCAATCTGATAACCAACAAGATACTACTGCTCTAAACCAAGAACTTGAAGCGACGAAAGCCCAGTTGAAGCAGTCGGAAACGAAACGGGAAGAATTGGAGAAGCAAAAGAAAGGGCTGGAAGTGGAGTTGGAAAAAGCCAAATCACAAATAGCGTCAGATTCAGTTCATCAGGATCTTATTATTCCAGTAAAGGGATTGTCCATTGTGATGAAGCCCGTTGAAGGTGGCACATTTTGGATGGGAGCACAAAAGACTGACCCGAACGGGCAGAATTATGATGATGAAGCCTATGAAGGCGAAAGCCCCGTGCACAGCGTGATAGTAGACTCGTTCTATATGGGTGAGACTATGGTAACCCAAGCTTTGTGGGAAGTAGTGATGGGAAGTGAGCCGACTCAACGTGGTGAATGGGAGAACCGATTCGGGAAAGGAGTCGACTATCCAGCTTATCGTGTGAGTTATAATGACATTGTTAATGGTTTCCTTCCCAAATTGAACCAGATGACAAGCAAGAATTTTCGCTTGCCAACTGAGGCTGAGTGGGAATATGCTGCAAGAGGAAGGAAGAAAAGCAATGGTTACAAGTATGCGGGAAGTAACATTATAAAGGAAGTGGCTTGGAATTATGATAATAGTGGGGGAAGAGCTCATCCTGTCAAGTCAAAGGAGTCCAACGAGTTGGGCTTGTACGATATGAGCGGCAATGTCTGGGAATGGTGTAGTGATGCTTGGTATGATTATAAAAGTGGTGAAGAAGTCAATCCGGAGCATGATGGTAGTTTAGGCTCGGACCGCGTTATGCGTGGCGGTAGCTGGCGCAGCATAGCGCGACGCTGCCGAGTGTCAATCCGATATGGCCTTGCCCCTGACTTGCGTCGCAACAACATTGGCTTCCGCCTCGTCCTTCCCCAGTAAACCTCTCCAAAAAGACCTTAAGCTAAAGGAGCGGAGTGAAGTCTTGGCGGCCAATGGAAAGGCCGCCAAAGCGTAACGGAGCGGTGGCAGTTGGTGCATCCGCAAACTTTTTTCAATGGTTTGTAGAGCATATATTTGTTTTTCCTATCTTCGCACCCGAAAAAGCACCAATGCAGAATTGTCATGGAACAAAAAACATACGATGTCTTTTTAAGTTATTCACGTAAGGACTATGTGGATGAGCATAATAATGTAATTCCTGGAAATGAAGTATCGAAAATCAAAGAGGTACTGACAAAGGCTAAGATTACGTATTGGTTTGATGAAGAAGGTGTGTATCCTGGCGATAAGTTTGCCAAAGTGATTGTTCAGAATATTAAGACTTCAAGTGTCTTTGTGTTTCTTTCCACAAAGAATTCCAACCAATCCGAATGGACGGCGAACGAGATTTCCGCAGCTCACATGTTCGGGAAGAAAATCATCCCAGTGCGTATAGATGATTCGGTATTTCATGATGATGTGATTCTTTATATCGCCAGATTGAGCAGTATTGATTACTTTAGCAATCCTGATGAAGGACGACGAGAACTCGTCCGTTCAATTAAGGAGTATTTGGAGGATGTGAAAGCAGCTGAAGCGCAAAAAGCAGTTGACGAGCAACGCAGAAAAGAAGAATTGGAGCGACAACGCCGTCAACAAGAGGAAGAAAAAAAGCGACAGGCACGCATTGAGAAGATTGAAACCGAGATAGCGGCTTTGGAGTCTCAGAGGACGGAACGCAAGAAAGCTGTACTGCAAAAGGAACAAGAACTAAAGTTTGCTCAGGTGGATTTGGATGCTTGTGAGGCTAAAATCAAGAAACTCCAGGACAAATTGCAAGAACTGAGAGAACCTAAAAAGAAGGTGGAAGCGGAGAGTCGGATAGAGGAATCCGACGCCAAAGAACGGGTCTTTACTGTGGGAGGAGCCTCTTTCAAGATGATTCGCGTTGAGGGAGGTGAAATGGGCACGTTCTATATGGGCGAGACGCAGGTGACACAGGCTCTGTGGCAAGCTGTGATGGGTAACAATCCATCACGTTTTGAGGGACTGGATCATCCTGTGGAGCGTGTGAGTTGGTTCGACATCTGCGGCAAGGATGGAAAAGGGACAGACCCGAATTGTTTTCTTTACAAACTCAACCAGAAGACGGGCAAGGGTTTCCGTCTTCCTACGGAGGCGGAGTGGGAGTATGCAGCTTTGGGCGGTAATAAGAGCAAAGGATATCCTTATGCAGGCAGCGATGACATTGACAAGGTGGCGTGGTACTGGAAAAACAGTGGAGACAACTATTTGAAAGGGAGTGACAATGATAGGGATTGGCGTAAGATTGAGAAAAACAACTGTATGACACATCCAGTGAAGCAATTATCTCCCAATGAACTTGGCATTTATGACATGAGCGGCAATGTGTGGGAGTGGTGTAAAGACCTGTTTGAACCTTCCAGCTCGACCCGCGTGCTTCGCGGCGGTAGCTGGTACGACATCGCGTGGGGCTGTCGTGTGTCGTTCCGGATCGGCAACGACCCCGGCATCAGGAGCGGCAGCGTTGGCTTCCGCCTCGTCCTTCCCCAGTAAACCTCTCCCGAAAGACCTTAAGCAGGGGTGTCTTCGGTGAAGCATGGCAGGGCCGCAAGGGACGAAGCGGCCAAGCCATGCGTAACGGAAGACACCTGATAGATATTAAAAGAACGATGCAAATCAAAATATTCACAATACCCCTGTTCGGCAATGAGGAAGCTGTGGAGGAATTGAATAAATTCCTGAGAGGCAACAAAGTAGTCGACATCAGCAAAAATCTTGTGCAGCAAGGGGATTTATCAAAAAGCATTTCAGCAACCTGAAATCTCACCTCAAAGCCGACCACGAGAAGGAAATCGAACAGTATGGCAAGCAGGTAAGTATGCGGCGGTCGAAGGTGCATAAGTCGAGGAAGGATTATGACCGAAGGAAAACAAGGTCGACAATAATGGGAGTGAAAAAGGAATTTGCTCCATGAATAAACCACATTGTGTTTTCCTTTTGACTTTTTTCATATTTTTGCAAATCTGTAAAGTTTCTTATCTATGGAAAATAGTATAGATTACAAAAGCGATGTCTTTATAAGTTACGGAAGGAAAGATTATAAGGATGAAGTAACAAAAGAACCTATCCCAGGTAATGTCATATCCGTCATCAAGAAAAGCTTTGACGAGAATGGGATCACATATTGGATTGATGAGGAGGGTATTTCCCTTGGGAATCATTTTGCCAGTGTTATCGCAGAAAGAATACGCGAGTCGATGATCTTTCTTTTTGTTTGTTCCAGAAATTTCGTCGCATCCAAATGGGTCGACCGTGAATTGGGGGTTGCTGATGAATTTGACAAGCACATTATCCCCTTTATTTGTGACGATTCATATAAGGATGCCAAAGTTGTGATGTATACAGCATCCCTTGACCGTATTGAGTTTTTTGGCAATTTCAATCCTGACAAGGAAATGAAGAAACTTGTCAAAACCATCAAAAAGTACAAGGAAGAACTTGAACAGAAACGAAAGAAAGAGGAAGAAACACTAAGGCAAAAGCAAAAAGAAGAGGAAGAGAGAAAAAAACGGGAAGAACAGGCAAGAAAGAAGAAAGAGACGATAAAGGAGATTCGGCACTTGGCAACCGACTATCGAGTGCATTCTTTGCAACAAGAAGCCATAGTCCAACAACTTCACGAAATGAATTTGTCCATCGGAATCCAAACAAAAGAATGTCCTGTATGTAAAAATATAAGCCCCATTGATTCCATATTCTGCGAAAAGTGTGGATTCCTATTTCCGCCACTTTATGCCATTGATGGCAATGCGAGATACCCGTTCGACAAACGTCATCTGGCTGTTGCCAAGAAAAACTATGATGCCATTACGCTTGTGAAGAATGAAAAAGACAACTTGGAGAAAAAGGTTGGTGAGTTGGAGAAGCAAAAGATAGGACTGGAAACGGAGTTGGAAAGAGTTAAATTACAATTTGTGTCAGATTCAGTTCGTCAGGATCTTATCATTCCAGTAAAAGGATTGTCCATTGTGATGAAGCCTGTTGTTGGTGGCTCATTCTGGATGGGGGCGCAAAAGGCCGACCCAAGCGGACAGAACTATGATAGTGAAGCATGGGGTGACGAAGAACGAGTGCATAAAGTGACGCTCAGCTCGTTCTACATGAGTGAAGTTGTGGTGACGCAGGCCTTGTGGAAGGCTGTGATGGGAACAACCGTAGGTCAACAGCGAGACAAAGCAAACCCCGAATGGCCAATGGGAGGCGAAGGTGGCGAGTATCCCATGTATTATGTCAATTGGAATGAATGCCAGGAATTCATCAAGAAGCTGAACGTAGTAACAGGTAAAAGTTTCCGCCTGCCTACAGAGGCAGAATGGGAGTACGCGGCGCGAGGTGGGAAAAAGAGTCTTGGATACAAGTATTCTGGCAGCAATACCATAGGAGATGTGGCGTGGTATTGGGAGAATAGCGGGGATAAAATACTATTTGGGCCATGGAATAGTGATACAATCGAAAAGAATAACTGCAAAACACACCCCGTGAATTGCAAGAAGCCAAACGAACTTGGATTGTACGACATGAGTGGCAACGTATGGGAGTGGTGCAAGGATTGGTATGAAGAAAAGTATTATTCCCAAGGTCCACAAGACAACCCTCAAGGACCTTCTATGGGTTCCAGGCGCGTGCTTCGCGGCGGTAGCTGGAGCAACTACGCGAGGCCCTGTCGTGTGTCGAGCCGTTACGGCAGCGACCCCGACAGCAGGTACAACTACATTGGCTTCCGCCTCGTACTTCCCCAGTAAACCTCTCCATAAAGACCTTAAGCTATAGGAGCGGATGAAGTCTTGGCGGCCAATGGAAAAGGCCGCCAAAGCGTAACGGAGCGATGGCGGCACATGTTGTTTCTAAATCAGGAAAGAAATAAGATGAATCATAATAATAAACTAAAACAATAAAATCCATGCAAGATAAAACAAAACACCTCGAGTTTGTTCAAAACGTCATCACGCGTATGAACACCAATTCATTCCAACTGAAAGGCTGGATGATTACGATCGTATCCGCATTGTTGGCATTGTTTGCCAGCAGCTCAAATTGCAATTACATTTTTGTAGCCGTTGTGCCAGCCTTAGTATTTTGGTTCTTGGATGCTTACTACTTGCAGCAAGAGCGAAAATTCAGAGGCCTTTATGAAGACATTGTCAATGATAATAATGAGATAAAGCCATTCAGCATGCCAATAAACAACTATAAGTATATCAAAACCAATAGAGAAAGCAAAAAGTATTGTTATTGCAATGCTTTTTTCTCACCTACAATTTGGCCACTTTATGGAATGATCGTTGTTGCTTTGATTGTTGGTGGAATATTGGTATTAAAGGGCGTTATCTGATTAAACTCTGGAATTTATGAAAAAAGAACAATTAAAGATGCCATTGGCAACCTATGTGCTGTATCATTCTGAGTATGCAGAAGGAGAAAAAGCCTTTGATGTGATTTACCAACTGCTTTGCAGGGATGTTGAACGCCCATTAACGGATGGAATCGATATTCCCGTATATTTACGGACAGGCAAAGATGGTGATGAAATACTGCAAATCGATTTTTCTGAAAGCGAAAAAACAGCTATTGTCATTTTGATTGATAATAAAATGTATTGCAGTAAAGTATGGAGAGATTATATTGATAAACTTGCTTCAAATGTATCAGACAACATTAAAATTTACGGGATATGTTTGTGCAAATATGCTTATGAAATAAGCTCTAAAACTGAGATGCTCCAGGCTATCAAGTTAAATAGCTATTGTTTCATGGATAATGTGGATTTGATACAGACAAGATTGCTTGAATCGTTGTACCGGCTTTTGACTGATCCCAAACAAAAAACTAAATTGTTTATTAGCCATGCAAAGCAAGACTTCTTATTAGAAGCAGAACAATTGCGAGATTACCTTAATTCTGCTACAAAACTAGACACTTTTTTCGATGCGAATGACATTCTAGATGGAAACGATTTTGCCAAACATATTAAGAAAGGCCTTAAGTCATCCCTTTTGGTTGTGCTGAATTCGGACGTGTACACAGACCGTGAATGGTGTAGAAATGAAGTGTTGATTGCAAAAAGGAATGACGTTCCGACAGTGGTTGTTAATTGTGTTAAAAAGAGAGTAAAACGCACATTCCCCTATATTGGGAATTGTCCAATGATTCAATACAATAATGATTGGTCTGAAATAATTCAGGTTTTATTAAAGACTGCATTGAATCAGGTATATCAAAAACGTTTGTTGAGAACAATCAAATCAAAGAATGTCCAAATTTGTAGCTTTATTCCTCATAATCCGGAATTGTTCTCATTCATAAATCTTGAAAAAGACCAAAGTCTCCATAATGACATAAATCACCATAAAAAGGTGAAAATCCTTTATCCAGAACCTCCTTTGGGTAAGGATGAATATAAGGTTTTATGTGATTTTAATAATCGTTTTTCTTTTGTAACACCAACTGAAGTAATGGCAAAGTCAATTGCCAATTTGCGTAACAAGAGAATTGCGTTTTCTGTGTCCGAAAGTGATGATATGCAAGAATTTGGTTGCGGGAAAGCCATGTTAAAAGATGTAGTCTTAGAATTGTCGCGATATGTTTTAAAAGCTGGTGGATATTTGGCTTATGGCGGTGATTTGCGAGAAGAAGGATATACAGAAGCATTTGAGAATTTTTCGTATCAATACGGTGCAAAAGAAAAAACAGGCAAACGAGAAAACTACTTCACGAATTATTTCGCATGGCCCATTCATTTGAAAATTGATGATAAAAGAGAAGCAGATTTTATTCATTGTCGTGTGGAACCGATATTTGTTGATGCACCTGAAGGCATTGCTGATCCGAAGACTTATATTCCTCCAGAGGGAAATGAGAATCTAAGCATTTGGGCACATTCTCTGACAAAAATGCGAGAGGAAATGGAAGAAAACGTTGACGCTCGTATCATTATAGGGGGACGATTAAGTGGATTTAAGGGAAAATATGCTGGTGTTATAGAAGAGTTTCTAATTGCATCCCAACAAGGACATCCAATTTATTTGATTGGTGGTTTTGGCGGTGCTGCAAAAGCTATTGTTGACCTTATAGAAAAGAAAGATGTTGATTTGCGCAAATTGGCAGAAGAAACACCTTATTATTCTGATTTTGTTGGTTATTATAATAGAGAAAATAGTGACAAAATTGATTATGATGTAATAACTGATCGAATCAAAAACTATTCGTTCGATAATGGATTGACACTAGAAGAGAACGAAGAACTGTGTCATACTACAAACATATTGAAGATCGTGTCTTTGGTATTGAAAGGGTTGAATAATTACATGAATAGAAAAACGATATAATAATGCAATGAATGGATAATACGATGACCATGTTTGTAGATGGGCTGTTTGAATCATTTTGGGTGATGATGATAGACAAAATAATTGAGTGAAACTTGAATCCATGGATGACAATTACAAATATTATGCCTTCATCAGTTACAATCGAGAGGATGAAGAATGGGCAATGTGGTTGCAATATGAACTGGAACATTATAATCTTCCTGACAATTTAAAGAATCGTGAAGAATTGCCAAAAGAGTTTCGCCCTGTTTTTAGGGATATCGACGAACTAAAAGCAGGCGATTTGCACGGTCAAATCTATGATGCATTGAAGTCTTCCATGTATCTCATTGTCATTTGCTCGCCACGTTCGGTTAATTCGAAATGGGTTAATAAAGAAATCACTGACTTCATTGAGATCGGGAATGAAAAGGGTATCAATAATTATAAGCGGGTGTTTCCTTTTATCGTAGAAGGTGCTCCGGATGCACAAGATGATGCACAAAAATGTTTCCCGAAAGCATTATGTGACCTCTTGGAAAAAAGCAATATTGAAATCTTACGGGTTAATGTCAATGAAAACGGACGTGATAGAGCGTTTGTAAAAGTGTTGGCTGGAATGTTGCCTGACAGCATCAGTTTTGATATGCTGTGGAACAGATATGATCGCGACAAGATGGAGAGGGAACACAAGGAAAAAGAAAAAAAAGATAAATTGTTAATTGCTCAAAGTCGGTTTGTGGCGGAGAAAGCGCAAAAACTAATTGATGAGGGCGATACGGATACTGCAATAAAACTTGCATTAGAAGTTTTACCTCAAGATTTGAGCAATCCCAATAGGCCATACTGTGTTGAAGCAGAAACAGCATTAAGGAAAGCTGTTTGGTTTGATAAGATTCAAAGGGTTTTCAAAGGACATGATGATCAGGTTATCTTTGCTAGCTTTAGCCCAAATGATGATAAGATAGTTTCATTTTCGCTTGATGAAACATTAAGAGTATGGGATGTTAAGGATGGTAGGATGTTGTACACTATCCCTATCATTTCAAAGAGAAAATACACAGAGATTAATTCTTTTGAATTTAATAATGAAGGTAGTTTGGCACTTATGCTAACCAATGACGGCGTTTTAAGACTTATTAATATTGAAAAACGAAATATTATCGTTTTGTATAATCATGTAGGTTATGCATGCTTTGTTAATGAGTCTAATAAGGTGTTTCTTTCGACTCACAATTCGCGTATAATGTTATTGGATTTGGATGTACCAGAAAATGTAATCTGTGTAGAATCGCCATTTAAATCGGTTAGGTTGATCAAAAGATTAGGGAAAGCATTGTTATATAGAAATAATGGGTTCTTTTTGTTGGATCTAGAGACGAAAGAAATCAATCAAATTATTGATGATTATGGTACCGTTGAATCGTTTTCGATAAGTTATGATGAATGTGTGATACAATGTTTGCAATCCAACAAAAAACTTTCCAACGACAGCCCTTTTACATACCCCGATAGGATTAATGATACATATTGTAGTTGGAATTTACAGGGGACTATGCTCGTTGGGTATAAAGTGTTAGAACCTGATGAAATAGTGCAATTTAGCCCAGACAGAAAGCATTTATTGCTTTCTTCAAAACGAGTGTTGAATTGTGAAACGGGCGAGGAGGTAATAGTATTTGAGAAATTTAAGGATTCTGCTATTATAAAATCCGTTTTTAGTATAGATGGACATTTTTTAGCATTATCAACGTATAAAGGCATGTTGGTTTGGAATTCTAAGGAAAATAGTTGTATGTTCCTTGATGATTCTATTGGGGAGATTAATGACTTTTCTTTTAGCAACAACGGGGAAGTATTGCTTTGTTCAGCCGTGGATGGGAAAATAAAAATGATTGCTATTAACACCAAACATCATAGTCAATTTGGTGAAGAAAAAGATAGAGAAATCTCTTTGTATAGACATGTTAATAGTGTTAATAGGATTCGTTTTATTTCTAATGGTCAAAAGCTGGTTTCCTCATCGCTATGTTCGATAATTGTGTGGGATATTAAAAATGAAAAGCGTATAGGCATTTATCCAAATACAGGAGATAGCGGACATACAATTTCACTTGATAAAAAAGAAGAGTCGTTAATTACAACATGGCGAAAGGATGGTCCAAAAGAACCTTGGAGAGTATTGACAATTAATATATTGACGGGTAAATGGGAACGTTATTTTGATGTGAAGGAGGGAACCCGCTATTATCATCCATCTTATAGCCCTGATGGCAATTTTGTTGCATCAATCTTTAGAGCTGATGAAAAACCATTAGATTTGAGGTATGGGGTGGTATTATGGGATATTTATACAAAAAAGAAATATTACTATTTTAGACATGAAGCAATGGAATACGATATTAATGGCTATGAATTCAGTAATGATGGTAGTATGTTGGTCACCTGTACAAAAAGTTCTATTGTGCTATGGGATATAAAAAAGAAGCAAAAAGTATTGACAATTAAAGACTCCATATCAAAAGAAACCCCTTTGCTATTCTACTATGATGAAGAATGTAAGATCGGTTCAATTGTGTATATTACAGATTACCATAGAATTAAGATTTTTGATATAGCAAATAACAGAAGCATTGAGTTAAAAGGTCATACACAGAATGTGATTAGTATGGCTTTGGATCCACAAGGTATAATTCTAGCAACGGTCTCGTTAGATAAAACTATTAGAACGTGGAGCGTTCAAACTGGAGAAAAACTAAACACATTTTATGGTCATGATGCTTGCGTTAATTATATTGTTTTTAATCAAGATGGTAGTTTGTTGGCATCTGCATCAGATGATGGGACAATTGGAGTCTGGGATGTCAGTTCAGGTACAAATATAGAATTAATAAAAGCTCATTATGGAGCGGTTACTACAGTTTGTTTCTCTCCTGATGGCTCTATGTTGGCCTCAGGAGGCTTTCATGATTTTGCTGTCCGTGTTTGGGAGTATCCCCCATTGCAAGAACTAATTGATAAATATAGAAATCGGTATAAAAATTGTCCACTGACATTAAACGAAAAAACAAAGTATTACTTGGAGTAAGCCCTCTGAATCGCATTGACCAAACCCGTGAGCGCTTTAATAACCACCCGCATACTATTGAGCAACGGAGAATGTGCTATTTAGAATGAAACAAGTCATGAGATACAAAAAGCTCAAAAAGCAATAATATAGTAGCATAAAAGCCTTGCTCAAAACCGACTGTAAGAAGGAAATCGAACAGTATGGCAAACAAGTCAGCATGCGGCCGTCGAAGGTGCACAAGTCGAAAAAGGACTATGATAGGAAGCGGAACAAGGTGAATAAGGTGGATTTAGAGTGAAAAAGGAATCTGCTCCATGCGGATGCAGTAAAAATTCAAAATATTGGGAAGATAATGTTTTTTTCCTATCTTTGTAGCGTCGGAAGACAGTTGATAGAAAGATTCGTTTAAACTAACAAAGTTCTCAATTTGGAATTATTTGTTGACCATTAATCGAATAACTATGGCGAAAAAGGCGTTATTGATAGGAATAAATAAGTATCCAGGAACAAACAAATTATCCTATTGCGTTAACGATTGCAAAGCTTTGGCTAAAATCCTCGAACGCAACGACGACAAGGACAAGTCAAGGAATTTTGAGGTCTTGCAAATTCCAGACTGTCCGAATGCCAGAATCGCATTGACTTCAATCAAAGAATTGTTTGAAGATAAGAATGTTGATACAGCATTGTTCTATTTTTCGGGGCACGGCTATATTGATGCCAACAACAACGGTGGAATTGTATTCCCTGACAATATTGACCCTGACTCAATATATTACGGCATAAGAATGGATGACATAATGCAGGTAGTCGCCAAGTCTCCCATAAAAAATAAGATAATCATTTTGGATTGCTGCAAAAGCGGTAGTATTGCGGTTGGACAAGATAATGTAGCATATTTGCCTGAAGGATGCACGATACTGACATCAAGCAGAGCTGATCAAAACTCAGTGGAGTCATCTGAGAAATCACACGGCATTTTTACCGACCTCCTGTTACAGGCTTTAAGTGGAGAAGCAGCTGACGACTTGGGTAATATAACAGTTGGTGGAATATACGCATATATTGACAGAAGTCTGGGATTGTGGGGACAACGCCCGATTTTTAAGACAAACATATCCTATTTTGAATCCATCAGAAACGTTACACCGCGTTTGGAACTTGCTAGGATGAAAGAGGGTTTGGAACTGTTTCCCGAGGTTGATTACAAATATCCATTAACCCCTGAAAATAACTGTAGCACATACGATAATAGAGAAGAAGCAAGAACGACGAATCAGAAGTGCATCAATTTCCAAATGCTTCAAGACTTGCAGAAAATTGGTTTCGTAGAACCTTCTATGGAAGAACTACCTGAAGGTAAGAGGTTTATGTACTATGCCGCTATACTTTCAAAGAGTTGCCGACTCACAAAAATTGGCAAATACTATTGGAAACTTTATAAAAATGGGAGGATATAAGATGAAAAAACTGAATATTTATTACTCGAAAGAGTTTTACAAACTGTATGGCAAACACGCCATAATGGACCCCGATACCGTAAAACTCGGTAACATAATCAATCACAAGACCTTCGAGGTGGTAGGCTCTCTCCATGATATTGGTATTGATTTTACCGAAAAGGTAAAAAGCGACATACCAGATGCCGAGCCAATTTACAAATCGAAAGACATAGTGGTAGGCGACTTGTCGGCAGGACAAGATAGTATTGCCAAAGTTAGTCTGAAATTCAACAGTGACCATTCTTTGTACCTTTCTACCAAGGGCTCAAAAATCGTCGGCATAGCTGAGGACCATGTTGGTGAGAACAATCTTGGTGAACAAATCATCAAGTTATACGACAAAGACAGAAAGAAAAGTAAATGGGATAAGGATTGGATTGTTGTAACTGAAGTGGAATTTACCAAGAAAGCATTAATCGTTATTTCCAATGGCAAGAATGCACAAATCGAACTAAAAGCGCAAAGCCCCAGTCCCATTAGTATCGGTGAAATGATAAACGCCGATTTGAGTTTCGGCCATGAATCTTCGATAGGTTTCAAGTACATTATGCCCGAAGGTGAATACCGTACTATCCTTTTCAAAGCAAAAGCGATTAACCAATCGTTTTTGAATGGCCCGATTT
>JAEEGK010021564.1_pt1 | contig 13603 bp, 11 predicted proteins | sample 8958771 | NCBI WGS metagenome assembly JAEEGK01 (sample SAMN16246547, study PRJNA631951) | gut metagenome | biome: gut microbiome; feature: rumen; material: SC-attached | host: Bos | place: Iran: Karaj | collected 2018-10 | reverse complement strand
AAAAAAGATATGAGATGATAAACTTAATTAAAACAGATTATTTATAAATATTTTATTATTTTCTAAAAATAATCAATAATTAAAAAAAAAGATATAAAAAATAAAAAAAAAATAAATTATAGAAGGAACTTTATTTCAAATATCAAAAAACAAATAAATCCAAGAGAAAGAATTCAATAAGAGAATTAAAGTAAAAAAAAATAATAAAAATAAAAAAGAATTAAATTTATTATTATTTAATTAATTTTAATATTAATAATTGTTTTAATTTTTAGAAATTTATAAAAATAATTTAATTATTTATTTAAAAACTCCTTAAGGAAAAATTTAATTCTAATTGTTTTTAATTGAAATTTATATTTTTTTCGTATATTTAAACAAAAAAGATGATATAATAGAATTTATTTATTTATATTATTTTAGTAAGTATACCTTTAGTAATTTCTCTATATGTATTAAAATTACCATTATCTAATTTTTTAAATTTAATAACACTTAAGTTTGATAATTCAAAAGATTGAAAAATTTCAATTTGGAATTTTAAATTATCTTTTTCGCAAAGAAATTTAAAATTATCTAAACTTTTAAAATCAATTTTATTAATTTTTAAATATTTAAGTAAATCTTCTTTAAGGTGATAAATACCTTTAAAAGAAATCATTCCTGTATCAATTGGTTCTAAATTTGATTGGATATTATTTTTATTATTTTTGGAATTATTATTTACAGAAATTTTTTTAGGTTTATTTTCTATATTATTAACATTTATATTTAAAATAATTTTTTTATTTTGTTTTATTTTTTTTTCATTTTCATTAAATTTTTCTTTTATAATATTTTTATATCCTCTTGAACTTACACAATAAATTTGAGATAAATTATTTATTTTTTTTCCTATTGTTTTTTTATAAACTGGTTTTATTTTTTTTAAATAAGTTTTATTTAATGAATCAGTTATTTTTTTTTGTTGTTGAGCTTTTGTTGTATAAGAGTTTAATTTATTAAACATATTTTTTATTTCATTTTCTTTATTTCTTACTGTATTTATTTTTAAAGATAATTTTAAATTTTCATTGTCTTTATGAAATAATTTATTTGTTATTAAAGGAGGAATTTGCAAAGGATTATTTATTTTTGGAGGTGATACTGAATTTAATTTATTTATTTGAATTTTATTTTTTTCTTCTTTTAAATTTGTTATTTTTAATTTGTTTATTTGTAATTTATTTATTATTTTTTCTTTATTTGTTCTATTATCTGAAATATCAAATGTTAAATTGTCTTTTTTGTTTTTTGATTTGTTTATTTCTTTTTCATTTGTTTTTGGAATTATTATTTTTGGAATATTTAATCTTTCTGATATTTGACTTAAATTATTATCATTATTAATTTTATTTATTAAATCAATATTTAAAGAATTTTTAATTAAAGTATTTTTATTTTCATTTTCATAAGTATTTAATTTATTAGAATATTCAAAATAAATTTTATCACCTTTATTTTTTTTTATATTATCTTGATAATTATCGTTTAAATTATAATTATAATTATTTCTTTCAGTATACACTTTTTCACTTTTAATTTTTATACTTCTTTCACTATTTTCTCTTGATAAATATTTGTCTTTTGAACCTTCTGAACTTATTCTATCTAATGAATTATTAATATTACTATTTGTTATATTTATTTTTGGAATATTATTTATTGTCAAAGAGACTGATTGAGATAAATTATTTCGATTCTTTATATAATTATTTTGATTTTTATTATTTCTCTTTTTTTTCTTTATTATATTTAAAATGTCTTTGTCTGTTAAATTTTTATTCACTCTTTCTCTAATAACATTATTAATATTATAATCATATTTTTCTAATAAGTTTTTTTTATCTTTTGAATATTTTTCAAATTCATCACTATTTAAATCACTAATACATTTTTCTCCTTGTTTAATAAATTTATTTAACAACAAATAATATGTTGTAGTAATATAATTATGTTTGTTCATTAAAACATTAATTTTAACTTCATTTTCTTCAAAACCAAAATTTCCCATTTTTTGAATAATAATATTATCAATAGGAATAATTAACAAATTACAAAGTAATCCTTCTTTAATATTATATTTAGGTTCAATTAACTTAAACCAAGAATGTTTCTTAATATCATTAATATTAAATCTATTATCAGGATCAACACATAAAATATGATTGATTAAATCTTTAGCATTATTACTTAAATGGCAATTCGAAGAATAAGAAAATTTACCTTCAGTGATTTTTCTATATAATTTTTCATTATCTTCATCTTCAAAAGGTAAATAACCACATAACATTGCAAATAAAATTATTCCAGAACTCCAAATATCAACGTTTATTCCTTTATAATATTTTCCTATTATCATTTCTGGTGCTGCATAACAAGGACTTCCACATGCTGTCTTTAATAATTGATTATTATTGTATATGTTACTTAAACCAAAATCTACTATTTTTATATTTTTATTAGAATCTAATAATAAATTTTCTGGCTTTAAATCTCTATGAACTATATTTAATTTATGTATATATTCTATTCCACTGATTAATTGCTGATAAAATTTACATGCTTCTTCTTCTTTTAATTTTTTGTTTTTTACTATATAATCAAATAATTCTTTTCCGTTTGCATATTCCATTATTAAATATAATTTATTTTGAGTTTGGAAAATTGAGTATAATTGAATTATGTTTTTATGATGAAGTGATTTTAATATTTTTATTTCTGTTTCTACTCTTTTAATATCTGAATGTTCTATTCTAGCTTTCTCTAAAATTTTTATTGCCACTTCTTCTTTTGTTAATTTATGTCTTCCTAATCTTACTTTTCCAAATGTTCCTTCTCCTAATTTTCTTTCTAATAAAAAATCTCCTATTTGCTCATCTTTATATAGTATTTTATTGTATTCATTTGATATGTAAATTTCATGGGATTTTTCACGTGAATGTGTAAAGTATTCATCTGTAAATTTTGACATTTATTATTTAAAATTATTTAAATAAAATATTAAAATTATATTTATTGAATGTTATTCTTTTTTTACAGGAATTTTATATTTATTTATCTAAATAAAATAATCCAAAAAATAAATAAAGTAAAAGTATTATTGTTGTTAAAACAAAAAAATAAAAACATTTAATATTATTTTTTCCAACACATTTTGAAATCCATTGACAATGATGATCTAAGCCTAAAAAAAAAATAAATAAATAAATTAATATATAATACTCATAATACAAACATTACAATAATTACAATGTTCAAATTTATCTTCTTTTCTCATTACTATTTTACATATATCACAAATTTTAGTGTTTTCTAAATTATTATAATTTACTATTAATAAATCTTTATTTGGTAATCCTGGATTAATTAACACAGTTAAAGTATATGAAATATTATCTATTATTAAGATTAAAATTCCTATATTTCTAACTTTAGTATTCATTGTATTCCAAAAAATATAAAAATAAAATCCACAAAAAAAATTTATTAAAGTTGATAAAAAAATATAAAATGGCCCTATTTAAAAATATATTTATTTATAATTAAATATATTACAATGTGGTCCTATTGTTATTATTGGAATTCCTGTTTTTTTATTATAACAAAATGGTTTTAAATTTCCTAAATAAATATTATTGTTATTTTCATTATTTTTATTTTTAATTATTGATGATTCTTCAAAAATATAATTTGAAGTATTGTTATTATTAAATAAATCCAGATTAGCTTTTTTAAAATTTTTTTTTACCTCATCGTTATTTGATAAAAAATCACTTTCATTATTAACTTTTAAATTCGGAAAATCTAAATAAAAATCTTTTTTTTCATTTTCCATATAATAAAAAAAATATCTAAAATTCCTTAACTGAAAACCCTAATAAAAAAATAAAAAAAATAATATTTATTTAAAAAACATGGTAGACAGCCTTCCTGATCCTTTCGAAGACAGAGTAATGAAAGACATTCTTCCTCCTCCTCATTTACCTCTTCCTCATAACAAATTATTTCCAAAAAAAGGAATTCCAGATTGGAAGACATTAAAAGATCACTTAACAAGAGAAGGTCGCCTTGAAAAAACAGATTTTTTAGAATTACTCTCTCTTTTCAAACAAGAAATAAAATCAGAACCTAATATTTTAAAAGTGGAAGACCCAGTAACGGTTGTTGGTGATTTACATGGACAATATTATGACCTTTTAAAGTGTTTGGAAGTTGGTGGCAGTCCCGAAGAAACAAAATATCTTTTTTTAGGTGATTATGTTGACAGAGGTAATTTTTCCATTGAAAATGTTATTTTATTATGTGCTTTGAAATTAAATTTCAAAAAAAAATTTTTAATGCTTCGTGGAAATCATGAATGTAGACAAATGACATCTTTCTTTAATTTTAAACAAGAATGTGAAGTTAAATATGATGCAGAAGTATATGAAAGGTTAATGGAAACATTTGATTGTTTACCTATTGCTTGTTTAATAAATGACAAATTTCTTGCTATTCATGGTGGAATTTCACCTGAAATAGATAAAATAGCAGATATAGAAAAAATTAATAGATTTGAAGAACCTCCTAAATCTGGTCCTATGTGTGATATGCTATGGAGTGATCCTTGTGAGAAAGATGATGAAGCTATTGGAATGGGTTTCATTGCTAATACTACAAGAGGATGTTCTTATGTTTTTGGAAGTAAAGCAGCTACTCCTTTTTTAGAAAAAAATGATATTTTAAGTATTATTAGAGCTCATGAAGCTCAATTAGAAGGGTTTAAAATGTATCAATGGGACCAAAATGTTGATTTTCCTTCGGTTATTACTGTTTTTTCAGCTCCTAATTATTGTGATGTTTATAATAATAAAGCTGCTATTATTAAATTTAAAAATAGTATGGTTAATATTCAACAATATAATTATAGTCCTCATCCTTTTATTTTACCTAATTTTATGAATATTTTCAATTGGTCTATTCCTTTTGTTTCTGAAAAAATTTCTGAAATGTTATTACATATTATTAAAAGACCTCCTTCTAGTGATGATAATGATAATGATAAAAGTACTGCTATTGAAGATAATATCACTGATTCCTTAAGAATGAAAGTTAAATTTATTACAATGTTAATGAAGATGTATAGAACTTTAAGAGAAGAAAGTGAATTAATTATGAAATTAAAAGGATTTTGTCCTGGAAATAAAATTCCTAGAGGTATTTTAATTCAAGGACCTGAAGCTTTGAAAACTGCTTTAGAAAGATATAAAAATGCTAAAAATCTTGATAGTGTTAATGAGAGAATGCCTAAAAATTATAAATGAAATTATTTTATAATTTTATAATCATAAAAAAATATTTTAATGTATTTTTAAAAAAAATTTTTTTGTAATTGATTCAACGAAATTTTTTTAATTTTTTTTTATTTTTATAATTTATTTATTTTTTGCTTGTAAAACGATATTTAAGATTAAAAATTAAATAAACAGTTTTAATGTCTTCTGTTTTTTTAATTTTTCAAAAAAAATTTTTATCGTTAATTATGAGATGATATGATATTTAAATAATAAAAAGATATGAAAATAAATTATGGTTTGAACATTATCTTTTCAATTTTCATATTTTCTTTTAAATCTAATTCTTATAATAAAATATATATAAATCCTTATTTAAATTTTTTAAAGTAAATAAAAAGAAGAAATAAGATACAAAAAAATTAAAAAATTTGTAATGAAAATTTTAAAAAAGAATATTTCAATTTCTTTAAAAAGAAAAAGGAAACTTAAAAATAGAATGAAAAGAATAATCTGTCATATAAAATATTCTCCAAAAAATACATCTCAATTTTTAATAAAAAATCATATAAAATGTAAAGAATTAGAAGAAGAAGATTTTATTCCTTTTGGTTCAATGATTGATGTTTTTGATTTACAATCCGAAAACTCAACCACAGATGAAGAAGAAGAAAAACAATTTATTTGTTGAGTTTTTTGTATCTATGACAGTGTACTTAATTAGTTTATATAATAATATTTGATGTATAAAATTTCAGATTTGAAATTTTCTTTTTTTTTTTGTTTCTTTTTATTTAATATTCTTTTTCTTTATTCATTTTTTTGAATCTTTTACTATATCAATTTTCTTTCTTTCAGACATCATTTTATTTTGGTGTTTTATAATTAAATCTTATTATTTTTTTTCAAAGATAATTTTTTTTATTAGTTTTTACAAAAATAATATTAATTCACAAATTATTTCTTTTAAATATTATAAATCATTTTTTTATTTATTAAATCCTTATAATAATATTAATATTTAAATAAATATTTTTATTTTAAACTAAAAATGTGTTAAAATATATTTATTGATATTTTAATTGTTCTAATCTCTCTTTTTCTCTTCTAATTTCTTTTTGATCTTCTTTACTTTTAATATTTTCTAACTCATAATTTCTTAATAATAACATATTAGCTTTAAAATTACTTCCATCTGGAAATTTTTCTCCAGGACCAAAAATTCTCGAAATATTTCTTTGACTTAATTTTTCTACTTTAATATTAATTTCATGATCAGTTAATTTATCTTTTAAAATCATAGGATGTTGTAAAACAGTATTTTTAACTTTAATTTTATCTTTATTAATAACTTCAATTGGGTTTTTTCTTAATAATGTAAAGTTTTTGGAATGAGGATTTTTAAGATCTTTTATTTGTTTTTCACTTCCATCAAAATTAATTAATTTTGGATTAGGAAATTGTTCAATTGGTTTATTTATCATTTGACTTATCCAATAATTTAATCTTATTCTTCTATCTTCAGAAATTAAATTTTGTAATTCTGAAAAATCGAATCTATCATAATAATCAACATCTAAATAAGAAATTAATTTTAAAACATGTTCTTTACTATAATTAATTTTTTCTGGATATTTATGTAAATCAAATTTAGTTATTATAGTTTTTGCACTAGTTCCTTTTTCAGCGACTAAAATATCATATAAATCATTATAATTCATATCATAAATCATAATATCAATTTCTTGATTAGTTAATATATGTGTATCTTCCAGTCCTCCAAAAACATGACTCCATTTTTCAAAATGTTCATGACAATTATCACAAAACATATCATAATGATTTTTAATAAATTCATCAGTCACAACCTTATCTTTTGCTTTTTTTAATGAAACTCCATTTTTTTTCAATTCTTCTTTTACTTTTTTCCTACATTTTACACAAATACATAAATCAAGTACATGATGATTAACAACAGGTCCGTATTTACATATTAAATCTAATCTACCACTTACATCAGGATGATCCGGTTTTGGAGGTAATAAAAATTTAATTATAGTATCAAGATTAAATAAATTATCATCAAAAATAAATTTTGGTGGAATTGAAGGTAAAGGCAAATAAAACATTGATAATTCTCTATAAGCATCTGAATTATTATCAGAACCCCAAAAACCATTTTTTATAATATCTTCACCATAAATTCCTCTTAAGGCATTTTCATCATCACTTTTTGCAATATTTGGATCTTTATTTCCTATCATTTCTTTCCATCTTTCAACTGGACTTGAATATAAAGTTTTTATTCCATTTTCATCTAAATATGATTCTTCCTTGTTTATCAATATTAATATTGCTACTGGACCACTTGTCATGTGATTAAGTATTTCTTGAAAATAATCTTGTTTTGTATGTTTAAAGTATAAATTCATTATTTCTTCTTTTGTTAATGTTTTTCGAAGAAAATTAAATATTTCAAAATTGTTTTTCTGGATTTTGTCTATTAATATTCGACATTGAATAGATTGAGTTATTATGTTTGGATGAAGGATTCCTACTGTGTAATCTAGTAATTTTGCTTTTTCTATTTTTTCTTTTGGAATTATATTTTTTTTCACTTGTTCTGATAATATTTCAAATATGTGAGGACCACTGTCATCTATTTCTGGCTCTTCTTCTACATCGTTTTTCCCTTTTTTGTTCTTATCATTTTTATTTTTAGGATCATTCGGTTTCTTTTTCATTTATTTTTTTATTTATTTTATTTTCATTAATTTTAAATGAATTTAAACTTAATAAATAAAATTTTTGCTTTGAATTAAGATATTCAATAAATATTGAAAAACTAAATTTTTAATTGCTGATTCTACAAACTTGAAATTGAGTACTATCCAAAGAAAAAGAGAGAAAATCAGCACCAGTAACAATACTCAAACTAAAATCATATTGTTTACTTCCAACAGGACAAACAAAAACAAACCATTCACCTCTTATCATATTTTTAATATTTTTAACACAAGCATTAGATAGAGGATTTGCTTTCATCATAAAAGCATTAGTACATCCTGATATAATTGCATTGTATTCATTATTATCTATTCCTTGTCCTCTTGCGAATTGTTGGAATTTTGGTTGTGGTTGCATCATTCCTCCTTGCATCATTCCTCCTTGCATCATTCCTCCTTGCATCATTCCTCCTTGCATCATTCCTCCTTGCATCATTCCTCCTTGCATCATTCCTTGTTGCATCATTCCTTGTTGCATCATCTTTGGCTGTTGTTGTTTTGGCTTCATTTTTTTATTATATTTTTTTTATCTTTTTTGATTAAATATTTTAACGCATGACTTCTAAATTTTTTGATTTTTTTTGATTTTTTTTAAAAATAAATATGGAATGAAATATCAGAAATTACTCAAAAAATGTGTATGAAAAGTTCCAATTATAAAATACTTATTTTGGGTTTAGAAGGAAGTGGGAAAACTACTTTATTTGATAGATTAAAATATAATGAAGTTTATATAAGGTATCCAACTATTGGTTTTTTAGCTGATAATATTAAAATTAGTAAATTAAATGTTACTTTATGGGATTTTGGAGGAAATAGTAAAATGATAAAATTATGGTCTAAATATTTTAATAATACTGATTTAGTTATTTTAGTTGTTGATTCTACTGATTATTCTTGTAATGAAGAATTAGAAAATATTTTTCTTTTATTGGAAAAAGAATTAAAGAATGTTTATATTTTAGTTATTTTAAATAAATCTGATTTGAAAAATTCAATGAAAGAAGGAGAGTTTTTAGATTATTTTCATATAGAAAAATATAATTTAAAAATATGTAAAATTATAAGAACTTCTTTGGTGAAAGGAAATGAAATGAAAGAAATTAAAAAAAATATAAAAAGTGTTCTAAAAAGTATAAAAAATTATGAAAGTTAGATTTTAATATTTGAATATTTATATTCTTTGATTTAATATATATATTTTTGGAAAATAAAATTTAAAGAAAGATTACTATTTTTTTATAATTATTTATTAAAAATGATGTTAAAGTTTATTAATATTTAATAATAATTTGAAGAATTGTAAATATAGAAAATTATTTGGATAAAAATCCTTTTTATTTTAATATATATTTTAAATAAAAATTTAAAAGAATAATCAAAGGTAATATCCTAGTTTTGATTTATATGGAGATTTTTCTTTTATGGAATTATCGTATAAAATATTTGTGTTAAGTGAACATTTTATACAATTATATGTCATATTATATATAATTATTTTTATAATGTAATTTAAACAATTCTTTTTTATTATTTATTTTCCTAAAATATAATGGAATTGTTATTATTTTTTTTTTTGCCTGAAATTTTGTCTTTATTTATTTCAATTCCATTCTCAAAACAATTATCAGATTTTAATGAAAATTACTTATTTGATAATAAAATTTTGGCACATTTATCATTTGGGACGCCAAAAGTTAATTTAAAATTTTTTCTTGATTTTTATGGAAGATTTATTTATATTTCTGATAATAAATTAGGAGGATTATATTCAAATAATTCTAAAACCTATGAATTTATTAGTGATACTAGAAGTCAATTTAATTATAATTCTAAATATTTTTATTTTTATTTTGCTAAAGAAAATTTTTATATAAACGATAGAATTGAAAAATTTAATTTTAATTATATTTATAAAAGTCCAAATAATGGGACTTTAGAATATGGAATTTTAGGTTTTCAATTTCCACATTTTAAAGATGAAAAAAATATAAAATATCAATTAAAAGAAAAAGGTTTAATAGATGAATATAATTATAAAATTCATTTTTTAAATGAAACTTCAGGAGAAATTATTATTGGAACAGATAATTCAAATGAAAATAATTTAGAAATATTAACTTCTATTGAATATACTTATAAAGATACTAATATTAAATTTGAAAAAATAATGTATAATGATATAGAAGAAACTAATCCAAAAATTAAAATATGTTATAATTTAAGAGGAATTTCTGTGAAAGAATCATATTTTAATATAATCAATGAAACTTTTTTCTTTCCTTTGATTCAAAAAAATAAATGTAAATCTGAATATATTAATTTAACAAATAATCAATTTATTTATTTTGTTTGTGACCAAGATATCGATACAAAAAATTTGAAAGAACTTAATTTTTTAAACACAAAAAAAAATTATACTTTTACATTAAATGAAAAAGATTTATTTAAAGTTTATAATAAAAAAAAATATTGTTTAATTTTCTTTGATTTAGCTGAACCTTCAAAATGGGTTTTAGGTCAAATTTTTTTTGAAAAATATCCAATGACCATAAATGATGAATCAAAAATGGCTATTTATTATATAATAGATGATAAAATAAATAATTATTTAATAATTATAATTATTGCTTTCATAAGTTTAATTATAATAATAATAGTATTATCTTTTATTATAATAAAATTGTTAAAAAAGATACCTAGAAGAATAAGAGCAAATGAATTAGAGCATGAAAAGTATGATTATAGTACTTATAATATTTTAAAAATAAATTGAAACAAATATTTATTTTTTAATATTTAATTTATGATGAAATTTAGGACATAAAGAAGTAGATTTACCTTGTGATAATAATCTTGTGCATGTGTCACATTTTCTAGTCGTATATAATTTATAACTTTGTTGAATAATTGTATCTACATAATCTCCAAAACTATCATGAGACTTTAATAAACTATCTTGACTTAAATTATTATAATTTCTGTTTTTATTTATATTTTTAAATAAATTATCTTCTTCCATTAATTTCTTTTCAAAAATTAGATCTGCTTTTCTTTGTTCTTCAATAAAATTTTCAGATTGTAAATTTTCTATTGTTTTACTAATATTTTCTGTTTTTAATATTTTTTTCTTATTCATTTTCATCATTTTATTTTTTGATGAATTATTTTTTAATAATTCATCTCTTTCTGTTTTAAGGTTGTTTTTTTCTAATTTTAATAATTCAATTTCTGTTTTTAATTCAAAAAATTCTTTATTTTTTTTTTCATATTTTTCATCAAACTTTTTTTTATTTTTTTTTTTTGTGTTATCGATTGTGTTGTTGTTTATTTCTTCAATTTTTTTTTTATCTTTCAACATTTCAATTGGATTGATTGTAAAAAATGAATTTACAATTGTATTTAAATTTGATAATTTTGAACCTCTTTCAGTAGAAGTTAAAATCTCATTTAAAGCTTTTTTATTTTGATATTCATTAACAATATTTATATTTTTTTTATTCTTTTCTTCTTTTTTTAATTTAAACTCGTTGTTTTCTTTATTTTCTTTATCAAAAATACTAAAATTAATAGATTTAATTTTTAATTCAGGAATTTGAATTTTTTTTTCTTTTTTTGATGATTGGTAAAAAATATTATTAGTATTTGATAACATTAAATCTTTATTTTTTAATTCATCTTGAAAAGATAATTTTATTTCTTGGCTTATTTGATAATCAAATAAATTTATTTTGCTATTTTCTAAAACTAAATTCTTTTTTAATTTATCTATATTACTTTTTGAATTTATTAAATCATTATTATTTTTTTTAATTTGTTTTTCTTCTTCTTTAATACTTAAAATTTCAAATGTATTATTAACTTCAATAATATTATTCTTTATATCTTTATTTGAAATTTTTTCTCTTACTTTTTTTATTAAATTTTTATATTTTTTTTCAGACAAGATTTTTAAAATTTTTTTTTTAATATTTTTATTAAAAAATAAATTGTTTTTTCTTTTTTTTTCTGATTCAACACTATTTATAGTTTTTAATTCATTGGTGGTTATAGTATTATATTTAATATTAAATAATTCTTTGGTTTTTTCTAATAAAGATTTAGTATCATCATCTAAAAAATTATATTCTGATTTCATATAACTTTTATTTTCTGTATAAGCAGTTTCACTATAACATTCATCATTTTCAAAATTTAAGTTATTCATAGAATTTGAAATAGTTCGCATTTGCAATTGAATATTTGATAAAGTATTTAATAAATTTTCATTATCTTCTTTCAATTTAATTTTAATTAATTCATTATGTTTTAAATTTTCTTCATGAATTTTCTGAAAAATCTCTCTGAAACTCATTGTCTAAAAAATTAATATTTATTAAATAAAAAATAAAAAAAAAAAAAAAATCAAACCAAAGATCAGGAAAATCCTTCCTTTTTTTAAATTTTTTTTATCAAATTTCTACTAACTAAAAATAACTATAGTTTATTTGTTTCCTCTTCTTTGATTTCCTCTCATTCCACCTCTTTGATTTACTCCTCTCCTAACAACACCTCTTCTTGGAGCTCCTCTATTTCCAGTTCTGAAACCTCTTCTTCTACCTCTGAATCCTCTATTACCTCCTCTAAAACCTCTTCTTCTACCTCTGAATCCTCTGTTTCCTCCTCTAAAACCTCTTCTTGGTCTTCCTTCTCTTTCTCTTTGTTCCCTTCTGTCGTTCATAATTTTTTCAATTTTTTTTCTTTGTTCTTCTGGAAGCTTATCTTGAGTTCCTTCATTTTTTGTTTTAAAATCATCCAATGATAAAATTACCTCCATTTTAGGATAAAGCCTCTGATTCAAGACTGTGTTGTTAGAATCTAATGTTTGATAAGCTACAGATGTTATTTTGTTTTGTTGATAAAGCCCTGGAATAAGGATTTTTAGAACTTCAACTGTATCAAGAAGATGTCCGATTGAACCTCCTACTGCTGAAAATTTTAATTCACGAAGATTTTTTTCTTTCATAATTGAAGAAGAGTAACGAATAACATTTCGAACTCGACTATTCATTCCAATACGGATGTCATTTGCGGCTTTTGCTTTTGGTTCTTCTTTGGTTGTCATTTTAAGGTTGTTTTGGAATATCTTATTAAATTAAATTAATTTAATTCAATTATTTTGAATATTAATAAAATTTTAATATAAAATTTAGAATTGTGTTAATATTCAATATTACTACAAGAATAAAATTTTATCATAATCTAAAATATAAAACAAATGAAGTAATCATTAGTCTGATAAAATATAATACAAATAAAATTTACTATTATTATGATATAATATTTATAAATATTAAATAAATAATAAAGATTTAATTAGGTAAATTAAAAAAATAAATCTAAATAATAAATTAAAAACAAAAATAAAATAGAAAATATTGATTAAAAATAAAAATAAGAGAATGAAAAAAATGGGGATTGGGGATTGGGGATTGGGGATTGGGCCCAATCCCCAATCCCCAA
>JAEEGK010021559.1_pt1 | contig 13605 bp, 14 predicted proteins | sample 8958771 | NCBI WGS metagenome assembly JAEEGK01 (sample SAMN16246547, study PRJNA631951) | gut metagenome | biome: gut microbiome; feature: rumen; material: SC-attached | host: Bos | place: Iran: Karaj | collected 2018-10 | reverse complement strand
TTCAAATTTGGAATTTCCAAAACTTGATTAAATAATTCTTTTATTTCATTAATATCATTATTTGACATTTCTGAGTTTGGAACTATTTGGCCTGTTAAAATTGATATACCTGAATCATTAGTTAATTCAATAACTTTTAAATTTTTGCCTATAAGGTATGTAAATTCAGGCCAAAAATCACGGAAATTATATTTAAGTTCTTAAGTTGCTTTATCCATTTCATCTTTCAAAGCAAATCTATTAATTAATAGTATTTTGGCAAGTATATTATAATCAAAAGTATTATTTGATTCCTTTCTAAATTTATCAATTTTTTTATATCATTTAAAGTAAAAATTTCTTTAAATAAATTTTTACGAGCAAAATAAGTGATTAAATCTAAATCTTTTAAAAAATGTTTAAGTTCAATATTATTTTCTTTTTCATCAAGCATCTTCAAAGAAATTTGTTCTATATCATATTTTGAATATTCATTTAAATTAAATATAATAGAAGAATTTTGAATATATCAAGGTAAACAATATATTATTAAATTTCTTTTTGTAATAGAATTGAAAGTAATAATTATGTTAAATATTCCTTTATTTTAATATTCATTTATATTAAATATTTTGAAAATTAAAGGTAAACAATTAATTATCAAATTCCCTTTTTTAATAGGACATTTTAAACCATTTAATATTCTTATTTAATAAATAATTTATTTTTTTATTAGAAAAGAAAATAATATAAAAAAATAAAAAAAATAATGGATAATGAAAATTTTCTCCCTTTATCACTCTCAGTTCAAAATGGTAGTGAGCCAGAGCCAAAAATAACAGACTTTGATCAAATAGATGAAATAGGAGCAGGTGGATATGGTAGAGTAAATTTATACAAACATAAAGTAACAGGAGCAATTTATGCAATAAAATTAATAGATAAGACAAAATTTGAAAATAAAATTCAGAAACAATTATTTGCAAGAGAAGTAGAAATAATGTATAAAATATCACATAAAAATATAGTTAAATTATATTCTCACTTTGAAGATGAATCAAATTGTTATTTAGTTATGGAATATATAAAAAGAGGAAATTTATTTAGTTTACTTCAATCACAACCAAATAAATGTCTTGATCAAAAATCAATTGCAAATTACATAGTAGATTTAATATCATCATTATATTATTTACATAATATGAATCCTTCAATTATTCATAGAGATATTAAACCAGAAAATTTATTATTAAGTGATGATAATCATTTAAAATTAACTGACTTTGGTGCAAGTAATTATTACTTTCAAAATAAAGCAAGATTTACTACTGTTGGTACTAGAATTTATCAATCTCCAGAAATGCTTTTAAATAAAGGATATGATACTAGAGTTGATATTTGGGCAATTGGTGTTTTAATATTTGAATTATTATGTGGTTATCCGCCTTTTAAAAAAGATAATCATTCTATGGAAGATAATATTATTAATTTGAAAATTAATTGGCCTATTAAAATGAATTTATTAGGTAAAAATTTAATTTCAAAAATATTGAAAGTTAATCCTGAAAATAGATTAAATTTAGAAGAAATTTTACAACATAAATTTATTTCTGATATTGTACCTGATGCTAGTAAAAGATTAATTTTACCTAGTGATGTTATTATTGAACCTTTTATTATTTCTAAAATGACTCCTCAGGAAAAAATTAAAGTTAATGAAAGTGATTATGATTCTAATTATTCTAATAGAAATTCTGATATTAATTTTAGTGATGATTATAAGAAATTAAATGAAAAATTAAATGAGTCTTATAATAATTTAAATAAAATGTATAATGATGTTCTTATAAAAAAGAAAATAAATGAAAATGAAAATGCAAAATCGATTGAATATTTAAAACAAAAAGTAGAAATTTTACAAAATGAAATTTATAAAAAATTAGAAATTAATTTAAATCAAGCAAAACAAATTTCACTTCTTGAAGAAGATAAAAAATATTTATTACAAAAAATTGATACTTTAAATGTAAAATATGAGAATAAAGAAAAACAATATTTGAGTGTAATTCAAAAATTAATGGATAAAATAAAAAATAATAAAGATAATAAAGACTCACCAATAAAAAGAAATAATCAAACAACATTAGATGAGTTTTTTACAAATAAATCACATTCTGTAAAAGATTTACAAGATTTACCAAATTATTATAATGATAATCTTTTATTATTTTATCAACAAGAAAATAAAAAATTAAATGAAATAAATATTAAATATTTATCTATAATAAATGATTTAAAAGAAAAAATTGTAAAACTAGAAACAAATTCAATAACAAATGAAGTAAATAATGAACCATTATATAAAATATTAAAAGAAAATGAGGCTGAAATTGAGAAAAAAGAAAAGAAAATAAATAAATTTGAAAATATACTTGAAAATATATCTAATTTCATTGAAAAAATAAATTATGAAACATTCCAAGTTGATATTCCATTTGAACATTTCGATAGTTTTGATTCAAATAATTTAAGTTGGAAAAATGGGAATAATTATAAATGTTTAAGTTCTGCTAATATTCAATTTCCAAATAATCTTTCTCAATCAAATGAAAAATTATGATTTCCTTCTTTTTCTATTCATCTAAATCTAAATTAAGTAATCTAATATAATTAATATTATTTTTTTTAAAAATAGTTGAAAATGTATGGATCATTTAATTATGTTATTGGAGTTTCAGGTTTGTTTTTAAGAACTTCTTCATCTTCATTATATTTAGGAGATTATTATATTTATATTAAAAATAAATATTTACCTCAAGAACTTAAAATTCCTTGTAAAAAACCATATAAAAATGAAATTTTGGGAAATTTAATTTTTTATATTTTTTCTTTTTTATATTCTTATTATTATGATTATCATTATTTTGCTTTTTATACTTATTTTTATGTTTCTATTTTATATTTTTTTTATTTAAATATGTTTTTGTTTGCTTCTGAATATAAAAATTATATGATTTTATTTAATATTATCATTTCGGGTTTTTCATTTTTTATTTTTCAAAATTGTAGTATTAATTTAATTAGTTTTTTATTATTAGTATTTTGTTTTTTAATTATTTTTGATAATTTAATTTGTTATAAAAATATTTTTGAAGATGAAATAACTTATATTGATATTCATATGACATTCTTTGATTCAATGGTTTCATTATGTTTTCTTCTTTATTCTTATAATGAAAAATTAATATGTTTCTTTTTATGTAATTTATTTTTATTAATTTCTAATTACATTGGAATAATTGCATATTTTTATGGAGAAAATAGATTTGATAAAAATTCTAAATTGATAATCTTTTTAAAGATAATTTTATTAGTTAAAAATGATAAAGATGAAAAACATTTAGAATTACTTGAAACAAACTTAATAAATGAAAATAATATAAATTCAAATAATATAAATAATACTAATAATATATAAAATATTAAATTAATTAATATATAACATACTAAAATAAATGGGAAATTGTGTAAGTTATAACAAATTATTTAATTAATAAAGGGAAATGTAAGTGGAGAAAGAAGAATAGTAGAAAATTTTCAATTATATAGTGATGATAGATTTATTCAATTTATTGAACAAAATATAATAAATTCACCTAATAATAAAAATAAAATTAATAAAATAAATGATCCTGTTAATTTATATGAAGACACAATTTTACATTATGCGGTGTTTCATAAAAGAACAAAATTAATTGAATTTTTACTTCAACATGGTGCAAATCCTTATAAATCAAATAAAAGAAAACAAACTGCAATGGATTTAGCAAAAAAAAATAATTTAACTGAGTTAATTGAAAAAAATGTGAAAGTTGAAAAGGAAAAAAAATAATATTAAATATATATATTAAATAATTAAGTTATTATTTTTTTAATGAAAAAATTTTAATATTATTGAAATGAAATCATTTGAAGAAAAATTAGAAAAAATAAATGATAAAATTGCAAATTCAAAAAGTATAAATGTAAGAAGAGAAAATGAAATAATGAAATCAAGAATATTAAATAAATTAATTTCAATTTATAATTATAAAGGAGTATTTTTAAGAAATTTTCAAAAAGAAAAACAATCGAAAAATATGAATCAAATTCTCCAATCACAACCTTTTTCTTCTTTTATAAATCTACCTCAAATTTATAATTTATATACTTCAAGAAATAATAATCAATATTCTATTAAAAGAAAGTTAGAAAAAGCAAATGAATATAATATAAAATCAAAACTTATTAAATATAATAGTAAAGTTTTAAAAAATAAAATTTTAACAGAGAATAAAATAAAAATTAAAGTTCAAAATTTACAAAATGAAATTGGAAAAATGAATGTTCAAAACTATTATAAATCAAAAAAAGCACATCTTGAATATTTAAATGAAAAAGCTATTAAAATACTTGAAAAAGAAAATTTAAAGATGTTAAATGAAATAAATTATATAAAAAAATTAAATAATAATAGTTCAGATAATATATTCTCAATTTCAAGAAGTAATTCTCAAATAATTAAAAGTCATAATTCCTTATCTAAACAATTTTTATAAATACAAAAAAATAATTATATTAATTTATATATATTATAAAAAAAAATTATATATTTTTAACTTTGTAAAAAGTAAAATATTATAAACTAAAAAAAAATAATTAAAATGTTTGAAACAAGAGAAAGTGACATCTCAGATAATATTTCAAAATTTTTTGAAAATAATGATGAAGGCTACTTTCAATTACTAAATTTCTTAAACACAGAAGAAGAAACAGATATATACACATTACGAATAGGTCAAAAAAAGCTAACAAGTAAAAAAAAAACAATATAACATATATATAAAAAAATTCAAAAAAAAAAAATATAATATTATAGTCTTGGATAAAGTAATTCTAAACTGTCCTCAAAAAATATTTGAATCAGTAATAAAAATTCTATCAAAACGTTTTCGAAAACACAACATAAACACATATATAAACTTAGAAGATGCAGATGGTAACACATCAATTCTTTATGCTGCATATAGAGGAAATATAACAATAATAGAAATATTAATTGAATATGGTGCATCAATTGATGTAACTTCAATAAATGGTTTAAATATTTTACACATGGCAGCACAAGGCGACAATCCAAATGTTATAATATACTTTACAGAAAAGTATAAAATGTCAATTTATTGTGAAGATTTACAAGGGAATAATTCTCTTCATTGGGCTTGTTTTAATTGTGCTGAACATTCAGTTAATTTTCTTTTAAGTTTAATGAAAGATATTAATCAACAAAATAATTTGGGACAAACGCCTTTACATATTGCAATTTTTACAGAAAGAATTAGAATTATTAAAAAATTAATTAGAAAAGGTTCTGATTTAAATTTAAAGGATAAACATGGGAAAACTCCACTTCAATTAGCTATTCAATTAACTGGAGCTAACTCAAAAGTTACTCATGTTATTATTGAAAATAAATCTTTTAAATCTTGGTTTCATTCTAAAGAAAAAGGTGTTGTTAATTCTATTTTTAATGCTTTTACCTTTTTATTAATTATCTTTTTATTTAATTTATTAATTTATAATTCTCAATTGAGTTATTTGAGTTCTATTTATACTGGAATTTTTTTTATGATTAATGTTCTTTATTTATTATGTTTTATTATTATTTATTCTTCAAATCCAGGAATTATTTTAAAAAAAGAAAATTGTGATTGGTTTACTTTAGTTTGTAGAAAAGTAAATATTAATAATATGTGTCCTTATTGTCAAGTCGCTAAAAATAAATTAAGTAAACATTGTTTTATTTGTAATCATTGTATTAATGAACAAAGTAATCATTGTAATTTATTAGGAAATTGTATTGGGTTAAATAATGTTTCTTTTTATTTTGTTTTTTTATTTATGACTATTTTTTATTCTTTTTATGTTTATTATATTTCTTTGAAAGTTTTTTTAATTAAAGATAATTTTTTTCCTCTTATTGAAAAATCTTCTTTAAAACAAAAAGATCTTATTTTGCCTTTTACTTTTATTTTTCAAAATGATTGGAAAGATGCTATTTCTGTTTTTTCTATGACTTGTGGACTTTTTATTTTTGGTATTTCTTTTTTTCTTATAATTCAAGAAATTAGGTTAATTATTATTAATAGGAAAATAAGAAATATTTAAATAAAAAAGAAATTTTATTATTTGATTTAAAATAATGAATAAATAATTTTTTTAATCATTTTAAATTATTTATGAATAATAAATTCCAATTTCTTTTACTTTTTTAAATATTTTAATAATTAAAAATAATTTAATTTGATAAAAAATGAAAGCATCATTAGGACCAAGAAAACAAAAGAAAAATAAATGGATAATTCCAATAACTGCTTTATTAATATCATTATTAATAGAACTTTATTTTAAAGATTATTTATATGATAGGTCAAGAAAAACAATAATTAATCTTCAAGAAAAAATATTAGATTCTGATAGAAATAAAATATCAAAAAGTTCAAAATTATTTTCAAGAATAATTCAAATAATATTTTATATCCAAAATACAAATTTATTTTATTTTTTAATATGTACTCTTTTATATAATTTTTTGAATGTTTATAAAATCTTTATTTTATATTCTTCAATTTTAATATCTAATTTTTTCTCTTCTATTTTTTGCCTTATTTTTCATAGTCCAAGACCTTTTATGGTTGATTCAAAAATTTTGCCTTTAGGTTTTGTTTGTTCTGAATGGGGAAGTCCAAGTAGAGAAATTGTTACAATTATTTCTTTTTATTTAACTTTATATCATATATTAACTCAAAATAAATATATGGAAAAATTCAAAAAATTAAAAATTTTTATTACAATATTATTATGTGTTTTAACTTTATGTTTTTTATTACTTCAATTTTTTTCTGGTGTTGTTTCATATGACCAAATTATTTTTTCAATATTTTTAGGAGTTTTTTGTTATTTTTTAATGTTTTCTTTACTTAGTGTAGATGTTAATGATCCTAAACAATTATATATTTTTATTCGTTTTAAAATGTTATATTATCTTCCAATAAACTTTTTTATAGGAATATTTTTATTTATTTTATATCATGAGATTACAAATAATGAAGAACTTGTTTATTATAGTAACAATATAAATTTACAAATAGGAAAATCAATTGATTTTGATGATATATTTTCAAAATATACAAAAAATAGTAAAGAATTCTTTATGTTGAATAATGGAGTAATTTCTAATATAACATGTTTTTTTTGTAATATACCAATAATATTAGGATTAAAAACAGAATATTTTTCAATATATAATAAAAATTATAGTACTTGGGTAAAAAATAATTTTAGTTCATATAATTCTTTAGAGAATTTTTCAATATTTAATGATTATAAATATGTTGAAGAAAGTCAATGGAATAAAACTAGTATTGTTAAAACTATTATCAGAATTATTTTAAATATTATTTTATGTATTTTATGCTTAATTCCTATGATTATTCCTTCTAAAATAGAAATTTTTAGGAATGATTTTTCTTTTTTCTATTTTTATACTGTTTTACCTTTATTTTTAATTTCTTTTGGAAATTTTTACTTTTTTAAAGTAATTTATAGATTATTTGGTTTAACAAAAAAGATTAGAGAATAAATTTTATAAAATTAGAATATTTAAATTTATTTATTAATTTTTTTATTTTTCAAATAAATTTTAAAAAAAAAAAAGTAATATTAATATATTAATTTAGATACTGTTGGTGAAGTTAATCCTGCAAATTTATTTGAAATTGTTTCAAAATTATTTGTTTTACATACATAAGAAATTCTAATTGGATTTAAATTAGTTTTATTTCTCTTTTTTTCATCAATAGAATATGTTAAAAAATTATTTTTATTGAAACTTTCATTATTTTTAAATTCTTTTTTATTTCCAATTCCACTTTCTGGTAATAAATCATTTAATAATATTTTATTTTCCATTAACTTTTTTTCAATATTATTTCTATTTTTATTTTGGTAATTATTTGAAAAAGAATTTGAACAATCTAAATTTTGTTTTTTAAATTTTTTTGTAATTGACATTTTACTTTTTTGTTTATAATCATTTGATAAATTACCCATTATTTCATCAAAATTTTTGTTTAATTCATTAATTGACAATTCAGAATATTTCGAATCAGTTCTATTATTAATTAAATCTTTATTTTTTGTAATTATTCCAAAAACATTTCTTATTTTATTTTTTACTTTATTTTCTTTTGTTTGTATCAATGGTATTTTTTTTTGAGTATTTTTAAAAAAATTAATTTTATTGATTTTTTTATCTATTTCATCATCGTCTTTTAAAAAAGATTTTATTCCTGAATTACTTGTATTATTATTATTATAACTTGTTTGATAATAATTATAATTTGAATAATTTTTTTTTCCATCATCAAAATAACTTTTAATTCTTTGTTTAACATTATCTTCTGAATTAATATTTGGATTAGTTAAACATTTTAATTCTTTCATTTTATTTTTTACATATTTTTCAAATTCATTATTTCCTTCTTCTCTTAATTTTCTTTCATTATATTTTTTTCTACTTTCTTTAATTATTCCTTTCCAATTTTGTAAAATACCCAAAGAATAAATTGTTGAATTATTACTTTTTGAATCTAATAAATCATTATTTTTTTTTTTCAAATTTTTCTTTCTTTTCTTTTCAATATCTAACCATTTATCTTCTAATTCTTTAAAAAGTGATAATTCATCAAATGAATTTTGTTCATTATTTATTTTAAGATAATCTGAATTCTTTTGATTTTCCATTGTTAAAGGAAGATTAAATTTATCATTTTCATAATTTTCATCTTTTTCTTGTTCTGTTTCTTTATTTTTTATATCAGAAACATCTTCAATTTCTTTCATATTCATTTCTCTATCAATTTCATATTCTTCATTATATTCATTTACTTCTTCATCATAATTTTCATTTTGAATCATTTTTTAAATTAATATTTATTACATATGAATAATAATATAACTTTTTAATTACAATAATTTTATTTAAAATATAATTTTTTATATATAAGTTAATTATTATCATTTTCATTTATTTTATTTAATATATTTCTAAAACTTTGTCTTAATAATTCATATTTATGTAATTTCATTTTTTCATCATTATCAAAATCTTTATTTAATAAATCTGTTGGAATATCATTTATATTTTTTATTTCTTTCATTTTTTCTTCACTTTCTATTAATTCATCTTCATATAAATCTTCTTTATTTTGTATTGTATTTATTTTTTTTCCATAAATTTGAAAATATTTTCTTGATTGAAGTGCAATTGATAAATAAAAATCTTCATCACTTTCAATCACTGTTTTATTTCTAAATAATAAACAATATATTAATTGATTTTGTAAATTTTCAATTTTTGAATGCATTAACATAAATGTTAAAAACTTTAATAATTTATTTCTATCTCTATTAGCATATGTATAATTTATATAATTACATAAATTAGATAAAACGATTAATTTTTGTTTAGGTGTTTTAAAAACTGAAAATTCTTTAAACTTTGAAATTTGTAATTGAATTTCATCTTTATGAGATTGATAATCATAATCATTAATTTCAAATGTTTTTAAAGTAATATTATTATATAAATCATAATTTATATTATTTTCATCATCAAATTGAAATAAATTCATTATTGTATCATAAAGTGAATTACAAAGTAAATCTTCAAAACCATCAATTATTATTTTATACCAATTTCTATCTATATAAAATTGAATATTCCATATTTTTGCAAATTCTAAAGATAATTTAGAAACAAATGATGCAAATTCTTCTGATATTTCATTAAAATCTGACATATTTTCACAGATATTTGGAAATTGATTTAATGTAAAATCTTTTAATTGTTCTAAAATATTTTTTGATTTATCAAAGGTTAATTTTTCATAAAAATCGTTTGAAGAGAGCATTATTTTTTTAAATATTTTTAATTTTATATTTTTATTTAAAACATTTTTATATTCTAATAAAAAAATTTTGAACTTATTTTTATTAAATTTTAAAGATGAAAAAAATTTTAAAAAGAAGAAAATTCATTTTGGGAAAATATATTTATTTTCTTATCTTTTCTATATTCACTAAGTGTTTTATAATATGTAAAATTTGATTTTAAAATATATTCTTTTTCAGAAATTGCTTTATTTATTTTTTCCAAATATTCTTGACTACAATTTTTGTCAAGCATTTTCCTCAAAAAATTATTTCCAAATTTTTTATGTAATAAATTAAAAGTTTCAGGATTTTTAATTACTTTTAGCAATATTTTATGATTATCAAAATTATCTTTATTTAAATTTGAATCAGAATTACATTTATTTTCATAATGAAGATTATTATTTCTTGAAAAATGATTTTCAATTGCTAATTTTAACTTTTTTTTATTTTCAAACATATTTTTCATAATATTTTTAACATGAGATAATTGATTATTTTTTTTAGCAGAAAATTCATTTTCTTCTTTAACAGGTGTTAATTGAGTTCTAATTGTATAATTTGGTTCTGTATTTAAATAATCATAATTAATTGGATTTTCAATAATATTTTTTAAATTATTTGATTTTGAATAATTATGATATTCAAATTTATCATATGATTTTGATAATTCCTTATTTTCTGTTAATAAGGCTTTTAATGCACAAATTGCTTGATTTAAATCTTTGTCTAATTCATTAAATAATTGTATTATTTCATTATTATATTTTAAAAAAAAATCTTTTGAATATTTTTCTTTAGTCATTTCATTTATTTTTTTTATTTTTTTTTCTTTTGATTCTAATTTTCTAATTAAATATTCTATTATATGTATATTTGATATAGAAAAAATTGGTTTATCACTTTCTTCCATTTATAATTTAAATTTAAATATTTAAAATTTAATTTTTTTCAAATAAAATATTATATATAATTATATTTTGATGAATTACCATTATTATATAAGTAATCTGAATAATTACTATTATATGATATTTCTAAATTTTTTTCATTTTTATATGGATATCCCTTTGAATTTGAATATTTAATATTATTATATTTACCCTTTTTATATTTTTTTGAATAATTATTATTATTATAGGAATTGATAAAATTATTATTATATGATGAAGATAAATCATTATTTGAATTATCAGAATCTATATTATAATTATGTTTTAGATTCTGATTTGAATTAATTTCTTCTTCTTGTAATCTATTTATTTCATTAATTGTTTTTTCAACATCATTAACTAAATTAATATCAACATTAGATGACATTAATTGTTCAAAAATTGAATTTGAATATATTTTAGTTATTATATCATTTAATATTTCATTTGAATTTATTTTCATAAGAATTTCTGCAACTTTTGTTGCTTTTTGTCTTTGATCAATAGATGTTTGACTATCTATTAATGGAATATTTTTTCTTAATTGAGGATTTATTGATGAAGACAATAAATTTTTATTATTATTTTCATTTTTTATTAAATATTGATTATGACTATTATAATTATTATTTGAATTATGAAAAATAATATTATTTGTTTGAGGTTCTTTAAATGATTCATCAAATAACTTTGTTTGAGAATTTGATTTATTTATATATTTATAACTATATTTATTATTTAAATTATTATTTGAATAATTTGAATTATTTGTTTGATATTTTGTTTGTTGATTATTTGGAATTGATGAACTATATTTTTGTACTTGAGGTTTATATTCTTTTTTATAAAAAAAACCATTATTATTATTGTTAATACTATTATAACTTGAATCATTTTCTTTATAATTTTTATTATTATCATTTAAATAATTATTAAAAGAATTATTTAATTTTGAAGAATAATTTAATTGATAATTATTTAAATTCATCCCTATTTTATAAGAATATGGTCCTTTTGAAATACGATAAGAAGAAAAATTTCCCGTTCTTATTTTTTTGGTTTCATTATCAGTATTTAAACTCATATTAAATGAATTATTATTACTATCACTACTTATATTATTTTTTTTTATATCATAATTTTTTGTTGATTGAAAAAAATTTGGTTGAGAACTACTTCTATTTGTTTGATAATTATTTTCTAAATTATTTTTAATACCTGATTTTAAAATTAAATCATATTTATTTTCATCTTTTTCTATTTTTTGATTATATTTTTTATTAGTAATTTGAATATTTCTATGACTCATTGAACTTGTATAAAATCCCGTATTATTAATACTATTTAGATTTTTATTTAAAGGAAATTTTGGAATTTCAATATTCTTTTCTGGTGTATAATTTTTTTGATGAATACTTATTTCTGTGTTATTACTTTTATTATTATCATTTTCATCTTTTATACTAATTTCTTTTTTTTCTAAGTTAAAATTATCATTATTATTATTATATAAAGAATATTTATTAAATGGAATAATTGAATAATTATATTTTTTATTTTTTTCATTTTCAATATTATCTGAATTTAATTTATTTTCAATTTTTGGTTTAATAAGATCATTAATTTTTGATTTTGTATCATTATCATTATCATTTTCATTTTCATTTATTTCTTTTGTTATAAAAGAATTATTTAATTTATTTTGAGAATTATCTAATTGAAAATTATTAGTATTTTCATTTAAAATTTTATTAATATCATTCTCATTTGAATTAATTGAATTTAAATTTGTTGATTTTAAAGTATTAATTTTAAATTCATTTAATTTAGATTCATATTTTTTATTATTTATTTTATAATCAAAATTATTTATAGATTGATTTCCTTTATAATCTTTTGATTTATAATATTTAATTCTATAATCAACAGGAGAATTAAATTCATTATCATAAACTATATTTGGACTATTTAATATATTTGTATTATTATTATTTTTATTATTTCCATTATTAAGATTTAATTCATATGTATTATTTTTATTTAAATCAGTTATTTTTTTTGTAATTGAATTATTTTCTTTTATTTTAATTACATTTTCATTATCAATTGTTTTTATTTCTTCCTTTTGTTTAATATTATTTATTGAATTATTATTTAAATAATATTGTTTAATCCATTCTTCTATTTGAGTTAATGAATCAATAATATATGATTTATTTGATGTAAATTGTTCAAAAGATTTTATTGTTGTTTCAATTAAATTTTTTAAATCATATATTTTTGAGAGAATTTCTTTTTCCATTTATTTTTTAAATTTAAATTAATTATTATTCATAAATTATATTTATCATATTTATTATTATAATTTATTTTTTGAATTTAGAATAGAATTTAATATGTCTTTTCTAACTGCACTACCAATTATAGAGAAAAGAGAGAAAGATAAAGAAAAAGAAAATGAAAAAGAAAAAGAAAATGAAAAAGAAAAAGAAAATGAAAAAGAAAAAGAAATTGAAAAAAAAAAACATAACAAAAAAAAAGAAAATGAAAAAAAAAATGAAAAAAAAAAAGAAAATGAAAAAAAAAAAAATAAAAAAAAAAAATTTAATCATTTTGAACAACAATAGTTATATTATTTAATAAATAAGAAATTAAAAAA
>JAEEGK010021548.1_pt1 | contig 13610 bp, 3 predicted proteins | sample 8958771 | NCBI WGS metagenome assembly JAEEGK01 (sample SAMN16246547, study PRJNA631951) | gut metagenome | biome: gut microbiome; feature: rumen; material: SC-attached | host: Bos | place: Iran: Karaj | collected 2018-10 | reverse complement strand
AGCGTCAGATCCTTTGCGCTGATCTTTCCGTCACGGTTCATGTCAGCGGCCTTGCCCTGTGCGGGTGTGAGGTCGCCGGATCTGAGGAGATACTTGTGCATCATCACAAGGTCTGCGAGGTCGCATGTGCCGTCTGCGTTGATGTCGCCGATTACGGGCGCTGCCTGCTTTGCCGTGACAGCGACCGCGTAATTCACGCAGGAGGACTGATTGACTTCGCCGAGCGTGACAGTCTGACCCGCTGCAAAATCCTTCTTGTAGAGCTGATAGGTGACCTGCGGATCGCCGTCGTCGGTCAGCGTATCAGAGGTCTTCTCCCAGGTGCTGAGCCATGCAGGGAGCGTGATGCGGGTATCCAGCACCACATATGCGGAAATATCCGCGCCCGCCTTGAAGGCTGCCTCATCGCCCGCAAACTTCTTGGAATCGCATGCAGTCTGGATCCATTCTGCGCCGTCAAGGGTCTTCGGCATGGAAGTGAACTTGAATGCTCTGTCGCCGAAGACTTCGCTGCCCTGCTGCTTCGGTTCGGTGACAACGGACCAGTTCGCAGCATTTGCGGTATCGCTGACGGTGAGCCCTGTGATGAACTTGCCGTCGGTATACTTGATCGGCTCCGGCGGATTTGCCGGTTCACCGTTGAAGACAACATTTGGGCGTGCCGGGAGGGGAGCATCGGAGCTGAGATAATAACTCGTGTGCGGCGGCTGGTTGTAGGACGCCTGCTGACAGCAGTTCTGTGCGCGGTACTGCATATCGTGCATCAGTGTGGTCAGGCGGACATTGGTCGGCGCAGTGCTGCACCAGATGCGGATATGCTTGTTGTCATTTGTGCGCATGATGAGTTCCTCGCGCCAGTCGCCGAAGAGGTCGCAGGTCATGCACGGCACAGACTTTGTGCTGTTGTTGGAGCCGCAGCCGTCTGCGGTGAAGATTGTGGAGATCTGATTCTGCCCGGTCATTTTGGTGATCCATGTGCCGTCCAGAAGCTCGCGCTCCAGATCGCCGTCCCAGTAGATCAGGAAGTTCTGCGAAGGCTGCTTGTTGCCGATCGCATTGCCGCTGCTGTTCATGACCGTGTTTGCGGGTCTTGCGCCCCAGAACTCGGCACCCTTGTTGCCTGCCCAGATATTGTCGGCACAGCATCTGCCGGTGTCCTTGTCGCCGTCCTTGTGGAAGATAACTTTGCCGTTTGCGGCATCGAACAGCGTGACGCCGAATTTGCCGCTCTCGTGGCATTCCCAGAGCTCCAGACCGGGGCGGTCGGGGACAAAATCGCCGAGATGCTGCGCATCGCCGTGACCCTTGCCGGAAGCCCAGAGCAGCTTGCCGTTGTCATCGATCACACAGTCGCCCATGCTGATCTCCTGCTTGCCGTCGTTGTCCACATCGGCTGCCATGAGATTGTGGTTGCCCTGAGAAAACGCTGCGCCGCTGCCGTTGTTGTTGGAATCAAAGATCCAGCGGACAGAGAGCTTGCGGTTCACAACATCGACCGCGGAGATCGTCATTCTCGTATAGTATCCGCGGTTATAGATCGCGGAGGGGTGTACCCCGTCGAGGTACGCAATTCCGCCGTTGAAGCGGTCAACACGGTTGCCGTAATTATCGCCCCATGAATTGACATTGCCGCGGGGAACCGGGAAATTGATCGTATCGAGCGCTGCGCCGGTCTGACCGTCAAAGAGCGTCATGTATTCGGGTCCGGAGAGCACTCTGCCGTCTCCGTTTCGATAATCCTTCGAGCCGTCGCCGATGACCTTGCCCTTGCCGTCCTTCGTGCCGTCGGCAGTTTTTGTGATGAGCTCAGCCTTGCCGTCGCAGTCAAAATCAGCGACGCACATCTGTGTGTAATGCTGACCCGCACGGATATTGATGCCGAGATCGACGCGCCAGAGCTGCTTGCCTGTCAGTGTGTAGCAGTCAATATAGACCTTGTCGGTTTTTCCGGTCTTGGAATTATCCTGCGAATTGTTCGGATCCCATTTGAGGAAGATCTCATACTGTCCGTCGCCGTCCACATCGCCGACACAGCAGTCATTCGGCGAATACTGCGAACCGGGACTGTTCAGCGTGATGTCGAAGTAGTTGGAGCCGGAATTGAATCTGCATTCCTCCGAGCTGACGACCGCACCGTTCACAACGGTATCCACACGGTATTTCGAGCCCGCATTGCCGCCTTTGTCCTGATAGCTGGTGGCGCCGGTGCCTGCCTTGCTCGTGTAGATCAGATTTCCGTCGCGGTAGAGCCGGAATTCTGCGCTGTCCGCGTCGTTGGCGTTCCAGCGCCAGCTCACGAACATGCCGTTCCCGGATTTGACCGCATAGATACCGCGGTCAAGATATTCCATGATCGCAGTGCCGTTTCCGCCGACGCCGTATGCAGCCGACGCAGACATCGGTGCTGCTGCTGAGACGCAGACCGAGACCGCAGCAATCCATGCAGCGGCTTTCTTTGTGCTTGCTTTCATAATAATCCCCCTATTCATCCATGTATACGGAGCTTCATGATACTCCTGTTTTTATTATAGATGTTTCACTTTCACACTGCAATTACATATTCTCTCATTCTCATGACTTTTTCTGCCTGTTTTCCGGATCTGATATTTTCAGCAAGAATTGTGCATGAGGATGAAAGTTTGTCATTGTAATTCTTCTCTCTATGGGATATGATGAGACCACAGAGGTGCTGATTCGCAATATATTTGCGAACGAACTTCTCCTTCCCCTTCGTGTACCCGTCTGATTGCAGGCGGGTCTTTTTTTCGGCTTGGCCGCATGAAAAATGCCCGCCTGTTTCATTCACAGACGGGCATTGTATTTATCTGGACTGCCGGAACCGGAGCGCTGTCATGCCGACCTTCAGCTTGAACTGCCGCATGAAATGGGATTCATTGCGATAGCCGCACTGGAGCGCGATCTCCTGTATCCGCAGATCGGAGAATTCCAGAAGCTGCTTGGCCTTTGCGATACGCTTTTCGATCACATCATCCATCAGATTGACATCGAACAGTTGCTTATACAGCCGGTGCAGGTGGCTTTTGCTGATGCTGAGGCGCGAAGCGATGTCGGTGATGTTCCAGTCATCCTGCGGGTTTTCTGTAATATCCTGCCGCAGCTGCCGGATCTCGGAAATGAGATCTATGCCGGAGACCTCTGCCTGCTTCTTCAGACCGACGGCTGCGAGTGTTGCGGCTTTTTCGGCTTCACGGAGTGAGCAGTCCGTGATACTGACACTTTTTGTCACAAGCTGGATTGTGCTGTGCAGCTTCCCCAGCAGTGATTTCATCGCACGATTGATCCGGTTGCTGAGCTGCTCTGTGCTGATGATATTTTCTGCGTAGAGTATCGCGAGCACGGATTCATCCATCCGCATAGTCAGCGCGTGATCCTCCGCGGCCTGCCGCAGCGCGTTGGAGAGCACAAGCAGCGGGTCGAAGGGCAGCAGTGCGCCGCCTGTCTGCCATGAGATGAGAAGAATCGCGGGCACCTGTGCTTCTCTGCGCATATCCGTCAGCGCATCGGGAAGGCGCTCTGCGAAGCCGCGGCGGTTATACAGACCGGTCTCGGGGTCGTGCACAGTGAGCAGTTCCATCTGCGTTTTGATATATTCGCGGTGCATGACATGCTGTAAATTGTCAAGACCGTTGACGGCTGCTTCGCACCAGCCCAGATAAAAGTCGTCGGCGCAGATTTTTTCGGGGGCGTCGTATGCCGTTGCGAGAAAACCGAAGATCTGCCCGCGGTTGTGCAGCGAGGTGAGCAGCAGCAGCTTTGGCTCGTGCGGCTCCTGCATCGCCGGAAGGATGTCTGCGGTCGGGAAAAGGTACCGCTCATTTGCATTGGTGCCGTGACGCTTGGAGAGCACGTGCAGCATTCTGTCGGGATAGCCTTTTTTGCGGAAATTCTCCGGGTGCTCCAGATCAAAGCACCAGTCCTCGCAGAGACAGATGTCCAGCCATTCCCAGTCCGGCAGCACATGCCCGACCTGATCGGCGGCTTCGATCCACTTGTAGAGTCCGTTCTGATTCCGCATCCTATTGATGAGATCAGAGGCATAAAACTGCTTGTGCCAGATGGTGTGGCGGATGTGATGCCGGAAATAATGCTCCAGCACATAGGCGTCGATTGTATCGGCGCCGATCTGCTCCGGCTGACATCCGCAGCTTTCTCCGCAGCGGATCTCCTGCGCGATCTCGGAAGCGGGAAGCTCCTGCCCGGTGATGATGCCGCAGAGTGTGCGGACAGCATCTGCGCCGAGCTGCAAATCGCGCCCGGTCACGGTTGTGATCTTCGGTCTGTGCATCCAGGCATCGGCACTGCCGTCAAAGCCGGTGACGGCAATCTGCTCCGGCACAGCGATGCCGTTTTCGATCAGAGCTTCACAGAGCGCCGCTGCCATGCTGTCGCTTGCGCAGACAATGCCGTCCGGCATCGGGAGCGACCCTTCTGCGATCTGTCTGCCGATCTGCTGCGGCACATCGCGCCAGAAATGTCCGTAGAAAATCTCCTGCTCAGAATACGGCAGCCCGGCTTCCTGCATCGCCTGACGGTATCCGGCGGTGCGCTCGGCGGAAGGGCGGTGATCAGGAAAGCCGGTGATGCAGTAGATTTTTTTGCAGCCGTGTACGCAGATCAGGTGCTTTGTCATACGGTACATCGCATCCTGCTGCTGCGGAAAGATCGTTTGCAGCGGCGGACGCTCCTCGCCGAGCACAAGGCACGGGACCCCGCGTGCGGTGAGCATCTTCTGAATCTCCGCGTTCAGCTCCTGATTGTGAAAGCGGTCCGCGGCAAAGATCACGCCGTCCAGACGGTGCTGCTTCAGCAGCGTGAAGATGTTTTCCAGCCCGCGTGTATAGGCATCCTGCTGGAGCTCCACCTGTGAATTATAGACGCTGCAATATACGATCACATCATATCCGAGTGCTGCGGCTTCCGTATGGATGCCGCGCAGCAGTTCATAGTCCAGCGGATCTATGATCTCCGGCAGCAGTACACCGATCTTTCCGATACTGTTCATATACCCTTTTCCCCTTATATTTTTTTCTTATTTCTGTTTTTTTGCTTTAGTATAACACATCTTTTTGCATTTGTCAAACAGGCAGAAAATGTCATTCAAATGAGAGAATATGTGATTGAAAATGCAGAAGCCCGCAGTTATAATGAAACCATGAGGTAAATTGCACCCGTATATCTGCGGCTGCATCCCCTTCAGCAGCCGGCAGCATGTGCGGCGCGATTTACGGAAAATAAGATGTACGGGGGAATTTGAAATGAAAAAGAAAAAGCTGTTTTCATTCCTGCTGGCGGGTGTGCTCGCGCTGACAGGGCTGCACGCAAATCTGCCCGCAAGAGAAGCCTCTGCGGCAGCAGGTACGCGTGTTTCTGTGCATGATCCTTCCGTTGTGAAGGACGGCAATACCTACTATGTGTTCGGCTCGCATATTGAGGCTGCAAGCTCGAACAATCTCCGCGACTGGCGGCGCTTCTCCAACGGCTATGCGCGGACAAACAATGCACTCTTCGGCAATCTCTCGCAGAATCTCGCAAAGGCATTTGCCTGGGCGGGCGAGGATCTTGAGGACTGCAAGGGCGGCTTCGCCGTCTGGGCGCCGGATGTGTTCTGGGATGCGGATTTCGTCAATTCGGACGGCACAAAGGGTGCCTATCTGATGTACTTCTGCACCTCATCGACCTACAAGCGCTCCGTCATTGCCTTTGCCGCGTCGAAGAAGATCACAGGACCCTATACCTTTGTGGACACGCTGATTTACTCCGGCTTTACAAACAATGATTCCTGGGCAACGAGCAACACCAAGCGCGTCAACCGCAAATACACCTCGACCAATATCCCTGACCTTGAAAAGAGCGGTCAGGTCACACACAACAATGCGTGGTTCAGCGGCAACGGCGACTTCAACAACCAGCAGTATCCGAACGCCATTGACCCGACGATTTACACCGATACCGACGGCAGAATGTATATGTGCTACGGTTCCTGGTCGGGCGGCATCTTTACACTGGAAATCGACAAAAAGACGGGCAGATGCATCCATCCGAAAACCGGCACCACCTCTGACGGCAGAATGGTTGACAGCTATTTCGGCACGAAGATCTCCGGCGGCTGGGGAAAATCCGGCGAGGGTCCGTTTATTGAATACAACAAGGACACCGGCTACTATTATCTCTGGGTGACCTACGGCGGTCTGACCTCGACCGGCGGCTACAATATGCGCGTCGGCAGATCCAAGTCTCCGCTCGGACCGTTTGTCGATCCCGCGGGCAGAAACATGGTGCTGAATGCCAATACGAACCTCGACAGCGTTGGCCTCAAGGTCATGGGCAACTACAAGTTCAGCACGATCAATCGCGCATATATGGCATGCGGACACAATTCCGTGCTGCGCGACGATGACGGCGAATGGTATCTGCTGTATCACGCTAGATTCGATGACGGCGGCGAGGGTCACGAGGTCCGCGTCCACTCGATGAAGTACAACGAGGCGGGCTGGCCGGTCGTCATTCCGTTTGAGTATTGCCTCAATCCGTGGTCGGAATCCGGCTATGAGACAAATGACATTGTCGGCAATTACGAATTCATCAATCACGGCAGCGGAACAGACGGCAGGATCATCAATTATCAGAACATCACGCTGAATGCAAACGGCACGATCTCCGGCGCAGTCAGCGGCACATGGAAGCAGGCGGATGAATCCTCCGCTGCAACGCTCAATATCAACAATGTGACCTATCAGGGCTATTTTGCCGCAGAATATGACGAGAGCACCGGCAAGCGCGTCATGGTGTTCACGGCGGTCGGCAACAACAACCAGACGGTCTGGGGCGCACAGACCAGAGAGTGGTCAGGCAATGAGCGCAGCGTCAAGCCGATCACCTATGCAGACGGCAAATATATCAAGTCGCTGACCGTCAACGACAAGACCAATGCGAGAAACTGGTCTGTCCAGACAACCGGCAAGCAGGCTGGCAGCACTGTGTTCAGCGACAGAGAGTTCAAGTTCACAAGCATGACGAAGACCCTGGACGGCGCTGAATGGATTCAGACTACGTGCGATTCCAAGAAGTATGCAGGCGATCAGGCTGCCTTCACGGCAGGTGCGGATATTTCCGCATTCGTCCTGCTGGACAGCCGCATCACGAATGTGCCCGCGTGGCTCTCCGGCTGGAAGAAGACCGCTGAGTCTGTTACGGATGACGGCGACCCGCAGGTGACCTATCAGCTCTGGAAGAAGGATTTTGCAGCGGGACAGACTGTCACGCTCGGCGAGGTCAATCAGACCGGCTGCGTCAACTATACGGTTGCAGTGACTGCGCAGAAGGAAGATGAGCCGATGCTCGGCGACATCAACGCAAGCGGCGTCTGCGACATCGCGGACCTTGTGATGATGCACAAGTATCTCCTGAAATCCGGCGACCTCACACTCGCACAGGGCAAGGCCGCTGACATGAACCGTGACGGAAAGATCAGCGCAAAGGATCTGACGCTGCTGAAGCGCCTGCTGCTGACCGTGCCCGCGGAGCCCCGTCCGATCGAGCTGCGCGTCAGTCAGTACAACAATCCCTTTGCGGGCGGCATTGTAAAAAAAAACGATCGGTATAACTACGGCGGCGACCCCGCAGCTTTCGTAGACGGCGATACGGTCTATGCTTACACCGGACATGACATCTCCACGGATGCGGAGGTCGGTCAGGCAATCTACAATATCCCTGAGTATCTCTGCTATTCCACAAAGGATCTCATCCACTGGAACTACGAAGGCGTCGTGATGAATATGCGCGATGTGTCATGGGGCGATGCGAAAAGTGCATGGGCAAGTCAGGTTGTCAAGCACAACAACAAGTATTATCTTTACTTTTGCTCGTGGGACAGAACCGCGCAGGGCAAGCAGTCGATCGGCGTTGCCGTTGCAGATTCCCCGAAGGGACCCTTCCGCGACATCGGGCATCCGGTTGTCGCCGGCACACTGACAAACGATCAGTCGAGCAACTGGGACGACATTGACCCGACTGTGTGGGTCGAGAGAGGCAAAGACGGGCAGGAGCATCGTTATCTCGCCTGGGGCAACAGCAGATATTATGTCTGCGAGCTCAATGACGATATGACCAGTGTCCGCGATCTGAACGGCGACGGCAGAATCACCTTCGGCGGCGAAGGCAGCAACGGTGATGTTTTCTACCGCGGCAGAGGCATGAACATGTATACCGAGGCACCGTGGCTCTACCGCCGTCAGAACGCAGACGGCACCTATTACGGCGACTACTATCTCATCTATGCTTACCGCTGGCGTGAGCAGATGGCATATTCCACCTGCACCGATCTCCTCAAGGGAGACTGGAAATTCGGCGATGTGATCTTTGAGTGCAACGCGACCTCGAATACAAATCACAGCGGCATCTTCGATTTCATGGGCAAGACCTACATGATCTATCACAACGGCGCACTGCCGGGCGGCAACGGCTACCGCAGATGCCCGAATATCTGTGAGGTGCATTTTGACGCCAACGGCAAGATCATGAAGATGGAAGAAACGACAGCAGGCATCGGCGGCATTGTCTCCACAATCAGCAATCAGAACGGCGCGCAGCTCGGTCATGCGGCGTTCACCAATTCGATCAATGACAATGCGTATCCGTACACAAATGTCGCGCTCGGATTCGGCATGCAGAACCTGACCGCACATGATGCGGAATGGGTTATCGTTCCGGGTCTTTCGGATGTGGAGAACAAAACTTATGTCTCGATCGAGTCTGAGAACAAGACGGGACTCTATGTGACGGTCAGCGCAAACGGCAGCGGCGCGGTGCTCGCGCAGCAGACCTCCGTGCAGGAGAATGATCTGAAGCGTGCGACCTTCCGCACGATCACCGGGCTTTCTGACCGCTCGCAGGTTTCCTTTGAGAGCGTGTCGCATCCCGGCAGGTATCTCACTGCTGCGGCAAACGGCGCACTGACGCTGACCGACGGCAGCGATGCGGCAGCCTGCACCTTCAGGATCAGCGAAAAATCTTAACCCCCCCCTCTCAGGCAGCGATACACGGGATTCGTGTATCGCTGCTGTTGTTTCAGGAAGAAAAAGTCATGCGCATGAGAGAATATGTGATTGCCTTTTCATGAAGAAAGCGTTAGAATAAAATCAGGAGCTTTCGATCTGAAAGCCAAAATCCGACTGCATTTCTGCCGGATCCGGACAGAGCAGACCCCTTCCTGCACTGCACGCTTCCTGCACGATCTGCAAAAAAAACAGACTATGGGGGAAATTATGAAATACTTATTGAAAAAAGCAGCGGCAGTGCTTTCTGCCGCTGGGCTGCTGCTCACAGCGGGTCTGACCGTTCCGCAGCAGACGATGCAGGCAAGTGCCGCATCGCAGACGATTACAAATGACTGCTTCTGGAAGGATACCTCGGGCAAATTCATTTATTCGCAGGGCGGAGGCATCTTCAAATTCGGCGATACGTATTACTGGTACGGCGTGCATTATTCCGGCGCGGAAACTTACGCAAAGAATCCGACCGGCAAGAACAGCGACACTGGATTTAAGTCGATCACCTGCTATTCGTCGAAGGATCTTGTGAACTGGAAATTTGAAAATGATGTCCTGACACCGAAATCCAAGGGCTTCGGATTTGCCTACTGGCTCGGCAGAATGGGCGTGGCATACTGCCCGAAGTCGAAGAAATATGTGCTTGTCACACAGTACAATGACAGCGTTCTGTTTGCACAGTGCGATACACCGACCGGCAATTTCGAGGTGAAGAATGTGCAGGATCAGATCGAGGGTGTGCAGAAACAGGGCACCGGCGATCAGACCGTTTTTGTCGATGACGACGGGCAGGCGTATCTCATTGCATCCAATAAGGGCGGAAGAGCGCATCAGTATGTCTGCCGTCTCAGACCGAACGATTTTCTCGCCGCAGAAAAGGCGGTCGAGGTGAAAAAAGGCAGCGGCAGAGAAGGCAACTGCATGTTCAAATACAAGAACAAGTATTATTTCTGCGCTTCCGATCTGCACGGCTGGAATGCTTCGCACAGCTATTACATGGTCGCTGACAACATCAACGGTCCGTATTCCGACTGGAAGGTCATGGAAGGCACCGATATGGATTTCTCGCATGTCACGCAGACGGGATTTTTCTATACGGTCAAGGGCAGCAAGCAGGAGACTGTCATTTTCTGCGGCGACCGCTGGAGCGATTTCGCCGGAAACGGTCTTGGCTATAATCAGTGGGTTCCGCTGACAGTCAACGGCAATAATGTGAAATTCAATTCGCTGAGCGAGTGGAATCTGGATGCACAGACCGGCGAATGGTCAGTCGGCGCGGGCAACAACTATGTGCTGAACCCGAGCTTTGAAGCAGACCGCGTGTCGCAGTCCACGCTCGCAGGCTGGAAGGCATCCGGCTCCGGCTGCGGCAATGCAAACGGCGCACGCACCGGCAGATGGTGCGGTCAGCTTTACAGCGGCAGCAATTTCAGCGGCAGTCAGTCGCAGGCGATCACACTCCCGAACGGCACATATACGCTGAAAGCCTACTATAAAACCAGCGGCATGAACAGCGGAAAGATCTATATTTCCGGCTACGGCGGAAATGAGAAAAGTGTCGATGTCAAGGCGAAAACGGATAACTGGAAGGAAATCACGATCTCCGATATTCAGGTAACAAACGGCAAATGCACAGTCGGATTTGAGGCAGCAGGCAGCGGCGGCGCATGGCTCAAGGTCGATGATTTCACGCTGATCGGGAACGGTCAGCCCGTCCAGCCGCCGGAGCCGGTCAAGTACACCGACGGCAAGTATATCACCGGCCTCAGCGTCAGTGATACAGCCAATGCCGCAAGCTGGTCTGTTGTGACCGAGCCGAAGCAGCAGGGCAGCGAAGTGTTCGGCGACAGAGCATTCAAGTTCACCTCGATGCCGAAGACACTGGACGGCGCAGAATGGATCCAGACCGCCTGCGATTCCAAAAAGTTTGCAGGTAATGAAGCGACATTCAAAGCAGGCGCGGATATCTCCGCATTTGTCGCGCTGGATACCCGTGTCACCGTTCCGGCATGGCTCGGAGATTGGACAAAAACTGCGGATACCCTCACCGACGACGGCGATCCACAGGTGACCTACCAGCTCTGGAAAAAGGATTTCACCGCAGGTCAGACCGTCACGCTCGGCGAGATCAATCAGTCGGGCTGTGTCAACTACGCAGTTGCAGTCACAGAAAAGCAGGTATTGACTGTGACCGGCGACATCAACGCAGACGGCATCTGTGACAAGACCGATCTCGTCATGATGCGCGATTATCTGCTGACAACCGGAACACTCACACCGGAGCAGGGCGTGATTGCTGATATAAATGCTGACGGTAAACTGAATGCCGTTGATCTCACGCTGCTGAAACGCATTCTTTTGAAATAAAACAAGAAAGTTTCCTCTCCTTTCTGTAAACCGTCTCTGTAATCTGTGCAGGGACGGTTTGCAGTATCCGACGATTAACGAATGACATAAAAGCACTGTAAAACCGAATTTCGCATAAATACAATTACCGCAAATTAAGGTTGTATTGCTGATCAGACCGGTTCAAATAAAATGTGCAAGAAAAGTGCATAAAAATGAGAGAATATTCCATTGCAGAATCTGCCCGGATTGATTTATAATAAGATCACAGAGGCGGCTGATCACTGCTGATCATGAGAAGATGACAGTACACGGCTCCCCTCCCGTGCCTGCTGTCATCTTCTTTCTGTGTCTCCCCTTCGGCATAGGCAAAAGGGCTGCATTTGTATATCAGAGGGATAGAATTGGGGGTTAATATGAAATCTTTTGTTCGCAAGTTTCTTTCTGCATCCGCATCTCTTATGATGCTTGCTTCTGCTGCGGTGAGTTTCCCGAAAACAAACGCATCAGCAGCAAATACCTACTGGAAATTTGATTTCGGCGGCGGCGGAACCGCATCGGGCTATACCGGTGTCAGCGCATCGGACGGTTACAATGCAGGCCGCGGCTACGGCTTTTCATCCGGCACAAATGTCTCGAATGTCAGCGCGGCAGGCAGAGATGCGCTCAGCGATGCGGTGCAGTTCAAGAATTCCTCATCAAACGGGAATTACACCTTCTGCGCCGACGTACCGAACGGGCTCTATCAGGTCTCTGTCTGGCTCGGAAATACCGGCAGAACCAGCGTCGCGATTGAGGGAATGTACCAGATCATGAACCTCACCGGCAATAACGCCTACCACACCTTGCAGGTTCCGGTCACGGACGGGCAGCTCAATATCTGCGCCTGCGCGGGAAAAGAAAACAACGCATATACAATGTCCGCGCTCGAAATCAAGCAGATCTCGGCACAGACGCACACCAATGCGACCATCTGGGTCTGCGGCGATTCCACCGTGTGCAATTACTATCCGCTGGACAGCTCGCAGCAGGCAGGCTGGGCACAGATGCTGGGCAAGTATGTTGACAGCAGTCAGTGGCAGATCATGAATATGGCAACCGGCGGACAGTATGCCCGCGGCTTTATGCAGGGCGGACAGTTTAACGTCATTGAGAAAAACGGACAAAAAGGCGATATTTACGTCATTTCTATCGGCATCAACGACACCAATTCCAAGAACAACACAACCGAGGCGCAGTATGAGGAAATCATCACCGATATGGCGCAGCGGGCAATGAAAAAGGGAATGCGTGTGATTCTTGTCAAGCAGCAGGGCAGAAACGGTGACTGCCAGCGCAATCCGCTGCTGACCGGCAGATGGTACGGCGGCGCGCTCGATCGTGTAGGAAAAAAGCTTAATATTGAGGTTGTTGACCTGTTCAATCTCTGGCAGAACGACTGTCTGAAAAAGAGTGCAAATGAGGTCAGCAGCCTGTATATGTCAGACGGTCTTCACCCGAACCGTGCCGGAGCGACACGGCTTGCCGAGCTTATGTATCAGGCAATGCAGCCGCTGACACCGACGCAGGATCCTGTCGTAACTGATCCTGTTATCACCGAACCGGTCATTACAGAACCAACCGGGGATCCACTGATGCAGGGGGACTTGAACGGCGACGGCAGAATCAACGCAATTGACCTGACGCTCGCAAAGCGTGCCGCACTGAACGGTGCCGCATATCAGTATCAGCAGGCGGCCGATCTGGACGGCGACATGAAACTTTCCACTGCAGATATCAGCCTGTTTCGCGATTATCTTGTTGGAAAATACGTTGAATTCGCTGACACAAAATACGCCGCAGCAGAACAGAAAATTATAAACGGCATTCGTGAGGAAAAGAATGCCGGCTTCACATACCGCGACTATCTGAACCTAGACAATACAGCAGAAAGCGCTGTCGCGTTCAAGGTCAATGTTCCATGGAGCGGAAACTATCTTTGCACATTCAACATTGCAAACGGATCGGCAAACGACCGCAATATGATGATCTCGGTCAACGGCGGAAACGACAAATGGAAGCAGAATTTCCTGACAACCGGGGCCTGGACGACATGGGAGGAGCGCGGCATCGTGCTCCCGCTGAATGAGGGCATCAACACGATCATGCTGCAATCGAATACCGCGGAAGGCGGCCCGAATTTCGATTATCTGATGC
>JAEEGK010021545.1_pt1 | contig 13610 bp, 6 predicted proteins | sample 8958771 | NCBI WGS metagenome assembly JAEEGK01 (sample SAMN16246547, study PRJNA631951) | gut metagenome | biome: gut microbiome; feature: rumen; material: SC-attached | host: Bos | place: Iran: Karaj | collected 2018-10 | reverse complement strand
CAAGAAATTCTTTTATAGAATAATAATTAATTTTATTATAATTAGTTAATTTTTAAATCATAAACTGTTTTCTTTGTTTACAATTGTTTATAAAAACTTTTTTAAGTATATTCAATATGTTTTTTAATAAATTTTGATAAAAATTAAAGTAAATTTTTTAAAGGATATACTCTTGTTTTTATATATTTTAACAATATCAAAATATCAATTGTAATCAACAACAATTAATCATCAATACCATAAAATTCAGAAAATAAAACATAGGATATAATATAAATTTATAATTATCATATGCTAAAATAAGTTTTTCCATTAACTTTTATTTCAATAAATTTAAATTTGGAAAATTTATACAATATAATCCTTTAAAAAATCAAAACTTTAAATAAATAAAATAAAATGAAAAAACACATTAAAATATTTTTAGAATATTTTATATTTTAAATTATTTTTTAATTTAAAAAAATTTGGAAATTATTGCTCCAATATATTTTCATATTTGAAATTACTTTGAAGAAAATAATTTATTTAAGGGGGTGGACAAACAAATTTATTCATTTTAAAGAAATAAGCATATTCTTTCTCATTTTTTCTTAAACATATTTTACAAATTTCATTTAATTCTTTTTTTTACTCTTTCTTTTTTATTTAACAATAAATTTAAATTCAATTCTTCCTCTTCAGTTTCATATGTATATAAAATAATTCTTCTATTTCATTTTTATTTACTTATTTTGATGAGGACAAATAATAAAAAAAATAATTATCTTAAATATATAAATTATATTTTTAAAATGTTTATTCTAAAATAGTTATTGAATTCTAAAATAATTAATATATATTGTTTATATTTTAGGGATAACACCTTAAAAAAGAGATTATATCTTTTAAAAAAAATTTATGTATGAAATCTTTAAAATCATTATTCTATTTTATTTTCCTTAAAATTTCATATCATTTCCCTTTTTTTAAAAATATATTTAATATAGAGGTTATATTCCAAATAAATGTTTAAGAATGAAAAATCAGAAAAGAGAAAAATTAAAAACAAAGAAAAAGTACAAAATATACAAATAAATGGCATTCAAATTGGAATAGTTTCAATAAATCCTTTTAAGCATGTAAATGAATGTATAATCTAGGTGATATGGAAAAATTTAAAAATCATCTATCTCTAAGGAGTTCTTATAATATTTCTTATTTTGAAAATAACATAAAAAAAAGGTTTTAAGTTTCTTTTCTTTATATATCTTTTTATCTTTACATTTCTATATTTTTAAATAAATACCCAGAAAAAAACAAATTTTTTTATTATTTTTTGTTCTAACAAAAAATATGTTAAAAGATTTTTGAATTAAATAATAATTTGAGCACAAACTAAAATTCAAAAGATTTTTAATTATGATAATGTTAAATATGATTAATATTTCTAAAATAATAAGTTAATTGTAAATGTTTTAATCACTTATTAACTAATATATATTTAAATATCATCAGAATTATTTATTTAAAAAAATTTAAAAATTTAAACTATTTAAGAAAAAATAAAATTTAAATAATATATAATATGGAAGAAGAAAAAAAAATGGAAATAGACGAAGAATTAACAGATAAAAAAGGAAATATTTTTAAAAGAGAATTAGCAGAAAAAGCAATGATTGGAGAAACAGAAGAATTAAATGAAATAGTTAAAGATTCAAGAGAAATATATTTAAATGAAATTCGTTATAGAAAAAAAATTCAAATGAATAATTATTTAAATGATATTTATTTAGTTAATCAAAAATGGTATAACAAATGGAAAGAATACGTAAGATATCCTCAAATTAAAAAAACTAGTAGAAATCCAGAAATTTATTTAAAAATAAAACCTTTAATTTATAAAGCTAAACCTGAAAATTATCCTGGAATAATATTAAACAAGGATTTATTACCAGAATTTAATGAAAATATACTTCAAAATTATGAAGAACCTGTTATTAAACCAAATTTAGAAAATAAAAAAGATTATAGGATTTTACCAAAAGAAAGTTTTGAAATTTTAAATAAAAGATTTGGATGTGATTATATAATAAAAGGAAAAAATGCAATAGATAGAATTTCGAAAAGAAAAGTTTACAATTATAGAGGAAAACACTTTAATTTAATTTTAATTCCAAATAAAAAAGTTCTTCAAGAAAATCAAAAATTAATAGATATTAATGTTTATATTCCTGAATTTGCCACAGAAAAAGAATTAAATATCTTTTTATCCAAAATATTTAACGCAGATTATAATAAAAAATATAAAGAATTTATTGGAATTGATGAATTGAATGAAAATACAATTAAAATATATTATTTGACATCTGATGAAAGAAAAAATGATTTTGAACGTTTTTTTGAAAAAAATATAGAAAAATTTAAAAATGGAGAAAAAGTAGATGGAAGTGATTATTTAAAAAGTTTAGGGGAAAAAAAACAAATGATTCAAATACAACATTTATGTTTTGTATTAGAATTTTCAGAATTAGAAGAAGGAGAATATTTTATAAACATTCCTTTTAATATTGAAAGTGAAGAAGAATCAACAATGTTAGGATTTCAATCATATCCAAGATATAATGAAAATATGTTTTATAATAGAAATCCAAGTGAAAGTCAAAACTATGGTAATTCATATGAAAATATAATATCAAGAAAAAAAGAAGAATTATCAAATTTACCTTTAGATAAAAATGATAATAAACATGGTTTAGTTGGCTTAGAAAATATTGGAAATACATGTTATATGAATACAGGTTTACAATGTTTATCAAATTGTAATATTTTAACAAATTACTTTTTAAATGATTATTATGTTCAATTTATAAATAAAAATAATCCAATTGGAAGTAAAGGTAAATTAGCAGAAGCTTATTCAGAAATTATTAAACATATATGGTATGGTCAAAAAAATTCATTAGAACCATATAATTTTAAAGATATAATTGGAGAAATTAGACCAATGTTTAAAGGTTATCAACAGCAAGATTCTCAAGAATTTATATCTTTTTTATTAGATGGTTTGCATGAAGATTTAAATAAAGTATTAAAAAAACCTTATATTGAACATAAAGATAATTTGAAATTTAAAAGTGATATTGAAGAATTTATATATTATAAAAAAAATTTCCTTACTAGAAATCAATCTTTAATTGTAGATTTATTTTATGGAATTTTTAAATCAATTTTATATTGTCCAAATCCTAATTGTAATAATATTTCAAATACTTTTGATCCTTTTGCAATTATTAGTCTTTCTTTAAATTCTCAAAATGAAACAGAATCTAAAAATATAGAAGTTTATTTTTTATATGAAAATTTAAAATTTAGGATACTGGATTTTGAAATGGATATCAAAAAGGATTTATCTATTAAAAGATTCAGACAAAAAATTAATTACTTACTTCAAGTTGGTGTTTATGGTTTTGAAATGTTTTTATTAAAAGATGACACACCAATTGTAATTGATGAATCTAAATATAATTTAATGGAAAAATTAATTGGAACAAACAATAAAATTTTACTTTGTCAAATTGGAAGTAAAATATTTACACAATATAATGAAGATATTAGAAATGCATATGATCAAATTACAATGAATAATGATTATATTACTATTAAAGGAAATGAATTTGATAAATTAAATGAAATAAAAAGTGATAAAGAAGAAGAAATTGATAAAGAAAATTGGATCAGATGCGTTTTTGATAATTATACTTATGATATTGATAATTTAAATGAAGAAGATAAAAACAATTATCCTCCAAAAGAAAGGTTTAAACCTTTAAGATTTTTTTATGTATGTAAAGATTGGAGTAATAAAAATTTATTTGAATTCTTTTATGAGAATTTTTCTCCTATTTATGATGAAAATAATTCTTTTGATTTTGAAAGTTATGCTTCTGATACCGAAACTTTTTATATTAATCCTTATTTTAATTTAATATATTCTATTCATGATGAAAAAAAATATCCTTTTTTTTTGTTTTTTAATGGAACCTCTTTGATTTTTGATAATGAAGATACTGCTATGAATATTGAAAAATTTGAAAATAATATTGGAAAAATTTTTTCAATATCAGATAAAAGATATTTAATAAAAGAAGAAATTGAAAAAATTAATTTAGAGGCAGGTAAATCAATAAAGGATTATCAATTAAATTTTAATATAGTTTGGTATCCAAATTATTTGTCAAAAATAAATAATATTTATAAAACACAAAAAATAAGAAAAAGTTTTTCATATTTTACAGAAATCGAAGGTCTCGATTTAGATTTATTGAATTTATTTCAAAATTTCTCAAGAAAAGAAAAATTAACAGAAGAAAATAAATGGTTTTGTCCAAAATGTAAAGAAAATCAATTAGCAGAGAAAAAAATGGAAATTTATTCATGTCCAGAAATATTAATAATTCATTTAAAGAGATTTAAAAATATTTCTAAATTAGGAAATTTAGTTAATTTCCCAATTAAAGGGTTAGATATGGGAAACTATATTTATAATAAAGAAGAAGATAAAGATTATATTTATGATTTATTTGGTGTTGCAAATCATCAAGGAGGATTAAGTGGAGGACATTATTATGCTTATTGTTATAATAATATTGAAAATAAATGGTATTCATTTAATGATTCTAGAGTAGATGAAATTGATATAAATAATGTGGTAACAAAAAATGCTTATATTTTATTTTATAAAAAAAGAAATTCTAATTATCCTGTTATTGAAGAATTATATAATAAACCTTTTGAAGATATAAAATATGGAATTTAAATATTAATATTTTTTTTCATATTTTATAAAACTTATTTTAATATTTAAATTTATAATTTTATAAAATAAATTATGATTTGTATTTTCAGTTTTTTTATTTTATTTTTATTATTATTATTTTCATTATGTTTTATTAAATTATTCACTTAAAATAACCAATTCATTTTTATTTAATCAACTATCAGTTTGGTTTATATATTTACTTCTTTTATTTAATTTTCAGGAGATTTAATATTTTTTCTTTATCTAATTTTCCTATTAAAAAGCTATTTCTGTATTCTTTTTTTACAATGAGACAAATATTTTTTATTTGACAGAATTTGATTAGTGGATTTTGGTTTATTAGGAATAGAAGTACATAAAGATCTTTTTAAATGTTCATTATTTCCAAATGTATCTTTGATAAAATTTACATAATAATTTTCAATTGAAATCTCATTCACTGCTCTGAACCAAAGATGAACTATTTTTATATGAGTACCTATTATATCATTATTTAAAAACTCAACAATATTTGGATTTTTTGCTCTTTAATCAGTTAAAGATTTTTTTTTTAGAATATTTCTTGTTAACCAAAGAATTATTTTCTCTTATTTCCATTGAATCTTTTATAAATCAATAAATTAATTTTAAAAAAACAAAATTTTAATTTTTAATTCTATATTCATATTTAATTTAGAACATCTTTTTAAATTTAATTCAACAAATTTTATTTATTATTTGAGTCTTTATAATTTTTATAATAATCAGAAAGCATACTATAAGGTTTTTTAAATATTATTGGATTTTTTTTTATATTTTCAAAAATACGAATCTTTTGATTTTTTAAATTTTTTTTTGCTTTTGTAATTTTTTTATATATATATGAGTTTTCTTTGAAACTATCATTAAAATAAGAAGTATAATTGGTTTTTTGATTTTCTCTATTACTTTTAGAAAGAGAAGAAATATTAATAATTCTATTTTGATTTAAATTTGAATTACTGTTCAAAGGAAAATCATTTTTTATATTAAATAATTGGTTATTTCTCATTTTTGATATTCTATTTCTAAATAATAACCTTTCTTCAATAGAACCTTTTTTATATTTCTCTAAATTTGAAGTAGTATTTAATCTTTCTTTTTCTAATTTAACTGCTTTATTTATTGCATCTAATTGTGTATTTTCATTATCAAATGTATTTAACATTATTCTTGTTGATTTTCTTCTTGAAGTTCTTTTTATATGAGGATTAAATCTAATAACTGAATCAGTTTTACTAAATTTTTTATGATGATTTATTTTATCCATATCTTTTATTTTAAAGAAATTTCTTCCAGTTTTATATAATTGAATTTTTCTCTTAGATTTAAATAATTCTTTTCTTTTTTTTAAATAATCATAATCATTATCACTTAATAAATCAACTAATCCATCAATATATTTTTTATCATAAATTTTTAATTTTTGATTAAAAAAAAGTTCATACTGTTTTATAATATCTAAAAATCTCATTTTTTTTTCCATTCTATCTATTACTACTTCTCTTCCTGTTCTAACATCAATAACATCTTTTCTATATCCTTCAACATCCTTAAATGTTATATCATCTCCTGTTAATTTTACTATTCTTTTTTTTAAAGTGTCATCATCTTTAAATAAAAGTATATTAGTCCTTTTAAACATTTATTATTCAAATGTAATTATTCTTTTATTTTATTAACTTTATTCAATTATTTTTTAATAAAAGAAAAAATGTTTGATATATTTGAATTTTTTAAAAAGAATAGAATAAGATTAGTGAAAATATTTATAACAGTTATAGTATTTTATTTTTTAGCTAGTTCTTTAATGAAACTGATATCTGATTTTTCAAGTAATTATTGTATAACAATAATACAATTATATTCTATTTTGCTTATAATATGTAATTTCTTAAGCGAATTTTCTCCATATGTTCTTCATAATTATTTATTATATATTTTTCCTTTTTTATCGAATTATTTTGGGAGAGGAGTAGTATATATTTTAATTGGATTTTTATTTATTTCTCCTTCACCTGAAAATCATATGAAATCAGCAGGATGGGCTATTATTATTACAGGTGTTATTTGTATTTGGTTAAATCATATTCTTGCTAAAAATATTCAAGTTGAATATCAAGATTTTGTTGTTATGAAAGATAATTATCAAGACTTTTCTTCAAATTCAAATAGGGAATCTTATACTTTTCCTTTTAATAAAGCAATAAATAATAATAATAATAATACATAATTTCATTTTGAAATATTATATATATAATAATAAATAATATAAATTTATATAATTAATTTCATATTTTATCGTTTAATTTCTTTATTTTAATCAATTATTTCATTTCTTCATTTATATCAATAGGAATAATTTCTAATTCTTTTAAATGTCTGTTATTTTATTCGGTTAAAATTAAAATATATCTTTTATAACCTTCTACTTTCTTTCTTAAAATATTTTCTTTTTATCAATTACTTTAAATATTTATAAAATAATTATTTAAAGAAATTCTATACAAAAAATCAGAAATTTAAGAAAATTTGTCAAAGAACAAGAGGATTTTTATACAGAAAATGATTATAATACTGAAAGAAAGTAACTTTTAAATATTTAAATAATTTTTATAAAGTTTATCACATTTTTTTGGAAAAAATTTTTATTGACTTGTTACTATTTTTTTTTAAAAAATTGTTTAATAAATGAAGATATAATAACCATTAATATACAATTATTATGCTAATTTAAATATGATAATTAGTTAATGATAATTTGAACGATTATACTTTATTTATAAGAATATATCTATTTGAAATTTTTTCTTATTAACAAATCAATTTCCCAATTTTTTTTTTACTAAATTACTTCTTAACTTATTATTTCTATGATTTAAATATTATTTTTTTTTAACTTCATTTATTATTTTTAATTTTTAATGTTCAATTTAGGCTTTTTTAATATTATAGGTACATTTTGTAATTAATATTTCTTGAATTGTATTTTCCATATATTGAAGATTTAATTTCTAGTTCATTATTTTAGATACTAATATTATTATTTGAATAGTATTAATATTAATTTTCAATGAATCATATTTTAAATTATTATTTATATTAATACTATTTGAATTTATTCCTTTTGAATTTTTAAAATGAATTTATTTTTATTTTATATTTTCAATATTTTCTCACTTCTTATTTCAAAAAAATTTTTATTATTTAAATTATTTATTATAATGCAATTATAGAACCCAAACTAATTGAATTTAATTTGTAATCAAATATTAATTCAATAAAGATTACAAAAAAATCAAAGATTTTAATAAATAAAAAATTAAAATGTTTTCAAAAGTATTATCATCTTTTTGTTTTTGTTCTCAAAAAAATACAGAGAATTCAACAATAAAAGTGGATCTCAATGAAAAGAAAATAAATTCATCAAAAAATATGACAACAAAAACTCCATCAGAAATCAATGAAAACTATATTAATATAACAAATTATAATAGTCCAATTAAACCTTTAGTAACCAATAATACTCATATTGGAATGAATAATAAATTAGATGTTCCTGTTAAAACTCCTTTTTATAAAAATCAAAGTTGTAAAGTAAATTTAATTAAAATTAAAGGGGATGAAGAAAATAGAATGAATCAATCTTTAATTCAAAAAATAAAATTGCAACAAAAATTTAAAGATGAAAATGAATATTTTAATAATTTTCAACAAAAACTTGATTATATAATAAATGAAAGTATGGATGTTAAAAGTATAAGTGAAAGTGAAGATGTTGAGATATCTTTGAATAAATAAATTTATTAAATAATTATGATTTTTTATCTTTTATTATTGAATTTAAAGATTTGAAAATTTGTATATATTCAAAGATAGAAAAATTAAATTATTGAAGTCTTATTATGTTATAAATATAATTTGGTAATAAACTAAAATGGTAAATCTTATTTTGTATAAATGTTAAAAATAAACACAATAAATAATTTATGTAAATAATTGTAAAGAATTGAAAATGAAAAAAAAACATTAAAATATTATAATACAAAATATAAATAAAAATTAATAAATATAAATAAAAAAAATCATATTTAAATAAATAAAAAATAAATTATTATTAGAAAATAAAAGATGCACAGTTCCGGAACTCACTTATCAAAAGAAATGTTAGATTTAATTAAATCAATAGGAGACAGTCGTTCAAAGCAAGAAGAAGATAAAATAATATTAAAAGAAAGTGAAATTCTAAAAAAGAAAATAAAAGAAAGTGGAACAACTCCAAAAAAAATGAAAGAATATTTACTAAGAGCAATATATATAGAAATGTTAGGACATGAAGCAACATTTGCTCATTTATTTTCAGTTAATTTAACCCAAGATAAAAATTATTTAAATAAAAGAGTAGGTTATTTAGCTTGTTCCTTATTATTAAATGAAGAAAGTGAATTTTTAATATTATTAGTAGCTTCTCTTCAAAAAGATATTCAATCTTCAAATTGGGTTGAAGTATGTATGGCTTTAACAACAGTAATTAAATTTGCAAATCCAACAATAATGCAAGCTTTAACAGAACCAATATTAAAATTATTAGATCATAAAAGTGAACAAATAAGAAAAAAAGCAGTAATGTGTTTATATAAATTTTATCAAGTTGATAAAAATTCTGTTCCTGATTGTGATGAAAGAATGAGAAGATTATTATGTGATTTTGATCCTTCAGTCATGGCTGCAACACTTCCTTATTTTAAAGAACAAGCAATGAAAGATCCAGATAAATATAAAGATTTAGTTACTCCATTAATTGTTATTTTAAAACAAGTTATTGAACATAAATTACCTAGAGATTATGATTATCATAGATTTCCTGCTCCTTGGATTCAAGTTATTATACTTGAAATATTATCTATTTTAGGAAGAGATGATCAAAGTTATTCTGAAAATATGTATGAAATAATTGGACAATGTTTAAGAAGAGCTGATGATACTGGAATTAATATTGGTTATGCTATTGTTTATCAATGTTTAAAAACTATTTGTATTATTTATCCTAATCCACATTTAATTGAATTAGCTTCTAATACTATTTCTAGATTTTTATCTTCTGATTCTCCTAATTTAAGATGTACTGGTATTAATGGTTTAACTCTTATTATTCAAATTAATCCTAATTATGTTATGACTCATCAACAAGTTATTGTTGATTGTCTTGAAGAAAATGATGAAACTCTTAAGAAAAATACTTTTGAATTATTATATAAAATGACTAATTTAAAAAATGTTGAAGTTATTGTTGATAAAATGATGAATTATTTAAAACATACTACTTTAGAAAGTGTTAGTAAAAAAGATATTTTAACAAAAATTACTGAATTAACTGAAAGATTTGCACCATCAAAATCATGGTTTATTAAAGTAATGAATGAATTATTTGTTAATTTTGGTGATATGATAACAGATGATATTTTATCTAAATTAATTAAAATTATTACTGAATGGGAAAGAGAAACTGATGATATTGAAGAATTTAAGAAATTTACTATTGAAAATTATGCTACTATTGTAGAGAATTATGCAGCATTACCTGATTCATTAGTTAAATTATTAGCATGGGTTACTGGAGAATATACTAATAAATTATATTTTAATGATCAAAATAAAATTAAACAAATTTTAGAAATGTTATCTTATTTAGTTAATAAAACTTATGATGATGATATGACTAAATGTTTATTAATTAGTGCAATAGGGAAAATTCATTCAAATTTAAATTTCATTCCTTTAGATTATGTTAATAATATAATTGAAAAATATTCAAGAGACAAAAATCCAGAAATTCAACAAAGATGTTTAGAATATAAAAGAATTCAAAGTAAAAATGTAGTAATAGAAAAAAATCAATTTACAACAATAAATGATGATATTGAAATAGATACATCACTATCATTTTTAAATGATTTCGTTCAAGCAAGAGCAAATGGTAAATTATATAATGAAAGAATAACAGAACGTATATACGAGAAATTTAACTCAGATTCAGTTCAATTAAATGTAGGACCATATGACACACCAGACACTGTAACTTCAATGCCAGGAAAAGGAGGTGGATTTAACACATTATATGAATCTCGTGGAAATAATTTAACAACAAGTACAAGAAATGAACTTAAAGTAACAGGAGCTCAAAAATGGGGAGCTGAAGGATATAAAGATGAGAAACCAACACAACCAGAAAAACCAAAATTTTTAAATACAACATCAGTTAGTAATACTAGTGAAGGAAATGTTAATCAAGTTATTTCAACTAATAAAAATAGTCCTTATGTTAGTGTTAGTGGTGGTAGTAGTTCTAATTATACTTCTTCTTCAAGTAGTACTTATGTTCCTAAGAAACAAGAAGAGAAATATGATCCTAATCTTAAAGAGAAAAAGAAATTAATGGGACAATTATTTGGTACTGGTGATGATAGTAGTAGTAATACTGTTCCTAGTGGTAAAAGTAATTTATTTGAAGGAAAGAGTAGTGGAAATACTGGTGGTGGTTTATTTAGTGGAATGAATGTTACTGGTGGTAGTAATACTATAACAACTAATCAAAGTGGAAATGTTAATAATGATTTATTAGGTTTAGGAATTAGTGAAAATACACAACCTCAAGTTCAACAACAAACAAATTCTCTTGATTTATTAAATGATATTTTCGGAGGTGGTTCAAATGTAAAAACTAATACAAATACAAATCTTAATACAAATACAAATACAAATCCAATGAATTTATTTGGTGGTTTAACTACAAATAATCCAGCACCAAGTAATACAAATAATAATAATGATATTTTTGCAAGTTTAAGTGGTGGAAATACATCAAATATTTTTAATAATAATAATTTAAAATCACAATATACTCCTTATCAAATTAATACTGATCAATTTGGTGAAATGTGGGAAAAATTTGCAGATGAAGATTCATATGATTTAAATATTAATGTAGCATCTCCTCAAGCATTTCATGAGATTATTAAATCTAAAGGTAATTTCGCTGCTGTTGAAATTATTAATAATGAAGCTATTTCAAGTGCAACTTATAAAGGACAACCTGCTTTAGTTTATGCTACTATTGAACCTAATCATTTAGGACTTCTTGTTAAATGTCAGAATAAAAATTTAAATGCTGAAGTTGGAAAATTTGTTATGTCTTTATTTCAGTAAATTAAAATTAAATTATCATATTATACAATATTAAAATTTAAATTATATTTTGTTTTTTTTTATACCTTTTTATTTATAAAAATAATATTTTTTTATTTATGAAATTTGATTATAATTGATTTTTTAAAAATAAATGAAGACATTTAATTTTTTAAGCAATGCAAAATCTTTAAATATTCAAAATGATAAATCATTAAAAATTAGAAATTCAAATCAAAATACATCAGGAAATAATAATAATGAGGATAATTCAAAATTAGGAAATCCAAAATTAAATATACCAATTACTCAATCTCATACATATAAAAAAGTCACAGAAAAAGATTGTACAGATTTAAGAATTCTAGTAAAAAAATCAGTAGATGATTTAAATGATTTATTAAATTTACATGAAATAAGTAATATTGGTAATAATTTTAATCATCGTCGTGAAAATAATAATGGTAGTGATATATTAAAAAAAAAGCATCAATCTGCTTTATCTCTTGATAATAATATGAATAAATCAATGAAAAATGAAAATAAAAATTTATCAGATAGTAAAACGAATTTTACTTTTAATATAAATAATTTTATAAATATTCCTTCAAATAATGCTCAAAAAAAAATAAATAGATATGAAGAAGATACTGAAAGAACACAAAGTGATAAACAGAATAATTCTAATATAAATAAAAGTCAAAAACTTACAAGTGATAAAATAATTAAATCAATGAATAGTATTACAGTAAATAAAAAAATAGTTAAAAATAATACAATGCAATTTAATAAAATTAATAATAAAGAAAAAATTGCAGAGAATGTTTTAAATAAAAAAATATCAATATCTCCTAATACAAAAGTAAAAAGAGAAGAGATGATTAAAAATAAAAAAACAAATTATCATAAAAAATTTTCTCAAACTCAAAAATTAAAAAATACAAATACAAATATAAATATATTAAGTCAAAAATTTAATTCATCAGTAAGTGATGTATCATCATTTAATTATCAATCAAGTACACCAAGAGGAAGTGATTCTAAAAATGTAACAAAGAATAATTATACACGTTCAATTTCATCTAATTCAAATAATTTAATAAGAAATGTTAATAGTACTACAAATATTAAAAAACATAATTCATCTTCTTTATCAAAAGAAAAAGATAAATTAAATTATCATCAAATTCTTGATAAAATTTATTCAAAGAAATTTCCATATGAATTAGGAAATACAAATGATATTTTAAAATTAATGCTTTTTTTAAATGAATATTTAATAAATAATAATTTATTAAAAGATTATTATAAACCTCAAAATAGAAATTTATTAAATGAATATTCAAAATATTTAACTTCTATAATTGATATAAATTATCCTGAAGCAATTGAAATTAATCATAGTGAATTAGATAAAGTTGTAAATAGTGCGAAAATTATTCAAAGATATTGGAGAAATAAAACAATAAAAAAATATTTAGGTAAACATAATAAAGAAAATCATGAATTAAAAAAAATGGTTGTAAATAATTATATAAAAAAAAGTGGTTATAAAGTTAAAAAAATAATTGGATTATATAATTCTTTAGTTGAAGATTTTGAAAAT
>JAEEGK010021541.1_pt1 | contig 13613 bp, 10 predicted proteins | sample 8958771 | NCBI WGS metagenome assembly JAEEGK01 (sample SAMN16246547, study PRJNA631951) | gut metagenome | biome: gut microbiome; feature: rumen; material: SC-attached | host: Bos | place: Iran: Karaj | collected 2018-10 | reverse complement strand
AGTCTTTTTCATTATCATTGATTCCTTTAACTATAGAATACTTCGGAACAATAGATGCTCCCTCAAAAGCATCTGCCGCACGATAGTTCTCTACATTCTCTAATACCCTTTGGAAACCGCCTTTTCTTCTCTTGATCTTTTCCCAAGTTTCTTCTGTTCCCGCATCCAAAGACCAATAGTTCTTGGCGAGGCCCGCTCTGAGCAAGGGCTCCATTCCCTTACGATATGCATAACAACACGAAAAGAGATGGATTGTCTCAAATCTCTCCTGATTCTGTTCACATACCTTTAGTGTTTCTTCCACATCCTTGTCCTCTGTCTTCTCCGTCGGACAAATATGCAAAACCAACGAATCGCTGATCTTGTCAGATTTTAACAACATCTCGAGCCACTGATGAAAATCAATCAATCTGGGCTTTCTGTTCATTCCCAGTTCCTGCAGGAAACAATAGATGCAGGCAAGCTCGCAGTGATCGGTATTGTAATCACCTATAAGACGGATCCTGGGATCAATTGCATAATAACCCGGCTTATATAACGGACAGATTGTTCTGCAATCCCCGCCATCAGCTTGGATAAAGCCCCCCGTCTTAACAAAGCTTCCAAATTGTTCATTAAACTGATCAACGTCCAGCGTTTGAAAAAGAAGTTTATTATTATTCTTATTGTAATTAAATCCTGTCTCGTAACAAATATTGCACCCATTGTTGGATACACCAATTGAAGTCTCGGATATTAAACATCCCTTTCTCTTTTCAACAGGAACATAATTAATTATATGATCCGCTTTAACGCCATCATCAAGCAAACTGCCTATAATTGTATATTGATATGTACTTCCCTGAATGTAGTAATAAAGGTCCTGATATTTTTTCTTAGCTTCCGTATAAGGCATTATCGGAATATCAAACAGCGTTTTACCCTTTTTTCGAGGATCGTTATCAATTACCAGCGTGGGATGCACATTTTTAAACTTATCAAACCAAAGGATGTTAGTATCGCTAAAAATACCATCACAATATAGGGCTACATTTTTATTCTCTTTCACAAGTTTTGCTGTTGTTTCTCTGTATTTCATCTAAGTATCTCCTCATTATTGTGAAAGGATATTATTCATATTCAGGGCTTCTGTTATTTGACGCGAATTGTTTTTATAAGTAAGACACAGTCCGCTACTAACGATCTTTTCATAGCATCGTCTTATGAACGCTGCATCATTTTCCTCCATCGAGGAATAAAAGTCATAAGATAAAGAAACATTTTTTAGTCCAAGATCTATTATCAGCTTCAAAAAAGAATCAAACTCTTCATCGGTGTCATTTATTCCTTTCACTATGAGGTATTTTGGAATAATAAACTTCCCGTGAAAAACATCTTCTGCTAAATATTTTTTTACCGTTTCTACACTTCTCTCAAATGCGTCTATCTGTTTTATTTTCCTATATGTTGCCCTATTACCTGAATCCAAAGACCATATAATATAACAAAGACCTTTTTTCATCATTTCTCCGATCTTATCATTATATGTAATAAGGCAGGAGTTTATTTTAATTACCAACGGAAAATAATCACATTCTTTGAGGCATTCCATTCCGACAGCAATCTTTTTATCCATATCTCGTTCGGAAACATCAAAAGAACATGTAAAATCCCGGTCAAGCATTCTCAGTTTTAAAATCCTTTTTACAAAAACCTTATAACGATCAAAATCATCGTACTTTGCTTTAAATTTATCTGCGCTATTACCGCCAACACAGCAATAAACACACGATGCCAAGCAATCTGAGCAGGATTTTTGGTAAAACGCCAATGCTTTATAATGTTCTTTATAGCTTTCCTTTACAAGATATTGCTCATGATTTAACACACATGATCTGCACTCTTCAATTTCGTCCTTCGCAAATCTGTTATATGTATTGAGCAATTGTTCGTGCGCATTACTGTATGTCCCTTCTGTATTCCTGAAGTCTGTATGTAAAACCTGTTTTTTAAAGGAATCTGCATTACAATGCACTAAATAATGCTGTTCATCTGAATCACTTCCTTGAACTAACAATAGCCTATTGGAAAAATATAGACATCCCTTCCTCTTTTCAACCGGAACATAGTTTATTATATTTTCAGGTTTTTCACCCTTCTCAAGCAGCCTTCCGATTATAGTATATTTAAAATCATCCGAACAAATAAAAAAGGACAACTCTTGATACTCATTCTTTGCTTCCTCATAGGGGAGAATAGGTATATTCTCATCAGTTTGACCTTTTTTTCTGGGATCATTGTCAATAATACATATCGGTTTAACATGATGAAAGTGCCCCAACCAGGTTATCAGGTATTCTGCCTGTATTCCATAACAATATAATGCTACGTTCTTTCCATTTTTTATCTCTTTTGCAATCTGCTCTTTTATATCTACCAACACAAACACCTTTTCCTTATTTATAAGGCATACAACACTGTCTCTGTATATGAAATGCTGTAATGCCTGATATAAAACTTATACTCTGGGTTATATTCCAAAATCAGCGATGGTATCTCCCACATATCTTCGGGCTTATGATAGATACAAATTGCAAGTTTTGGTTTCTGAGTTCTGATGATATGTTCTGCGCCTTTTAACGCTGCGAGTTCAGAGCCCTCTATATCCATTTTGATAAAGGTAACAGGGTTGTCTCTCAGGACATCATCCAGTTTTCTCACGTCAACTGTCTCTGTTCCTTTTTCCGATACCTTTGCTGAACCCGCATCCGTCTCACATTCTTCAAACGAAATCTGCCTGTTTTCATCGAACAAGCCGTAAGGGAATACCTCTGTCTCCTTATAGCCCGCCAACGCAGCTTTTGTTATTTCAAACTGTTTGAGGTTAGGTTCAAAAACGTATGCATGCCCACCGGGATAGCGTTCCAGGAAGATCTTCGTCGTTCCCCCGTCCAACGCTCCGGCATCAACAAAAAACTCTTTCTTTTCGCCTTCTTTATCTTTCAGGAAATCAAAACACTGGAGATCAAAGTATTGCAAACCGTAATATGCATTTACAACATGCAGTCCGTAACTTTCTAATTCGCGCTGTATCTCATCACGTATTTTTTCCTTGCCAACAGTTACAACAACAAGATATTCTTTGTAATCCGGTAACTTCAGAAACTCGTCAAGCGAAATGATGAGGATTCCCTCTATCGTGCCTGTCTTATACTTATCGATCACAAAAGGCGCACGCCCATTATATCTTACAATCCATGATGCACCTGCGCCAGCACCGTAATAGCACATTTTCCCATTATGCGATTTCAAAAGATCCTTCGCAGGAGAATGCTCATAAATGATATCCGATATTTCTTTTCTCTCTCCAAACAAAGAAAACATCAGGCGGTGTTTGTATATGTCTCTCGACTCATCGTCTCCCAACGCCTGATATATCCTCTTTATCTGTTCCGGAGTAAATGTGTTCATTTTCGTTCCTCTTGTTTTCTCTGTAGATGCGCAATTTATTTGCTTATGCGTTTTTCATCCAAAACCTTTTTTATTTCCGCATATGTTTTTTCACGTATCCCCGCACCGACAGCATAATGTTCAAAGTTTTCAACTGCGGAAATGATCCTGTCTATAATCTCATCACATTTCTTCTTTTTAAGCCCCATATTTAACCCTGCCGCAATTAGGTCCTCATACAATATATGATCGCTTTTATTATTGATCGTCATCTGATGCGCTCTGAGCCACTTATTGTCGGGATTATATGCAAATGTAACATCATAAGCCGGTGAAAGGCGCCATACGCCTTCACGATCCATAAGAAAGGAAAAGTTTTTGACATGGTCATCTTGATTTACGGCGATGCAATTAAAAACCATTCTGGCATAGAACTGCGCAATATCATTTATGCCCAATTTCATTTCCTTCATATAGCCCGCAGCCAATTCATAACTGCAAAGTCGCGGCGTCTTGTAACTGATATGTGCTATCGCTCCCAAAGATTGCATATGTAACTTTTTTCCGTCAACACGATCAAACCTTTTCGTCATGAAATGGTTCTCGTTACCGTTCGTGTATATCCGGCATTCTTCCATATCTATACCTGCAGAAAGTGCCATTTTATAATATGCGTACTCGATCAACGTGTACTCAGGTACATCTTCAAGACCATGATCACCATTTTTTGATACATTATCAAATTTCATTAACCAATAATCGTAATCCTTTCCAAGATCGAGTTGCCCAGATCGAATCTCATTTGTTTTTTCGTTCCAAGCGATCAGAGCCTTGGCTCGCGCTCCCCCTGCGGAACTTCCCACACGAACAAGCTGTGCATACGTAAGTTTTTCTTCATCGCTAAGAACAACCGACGCCCGTTGATTCAGTACATCAGAAGCAAATTTTACCATCTCCGAAACGTTGATATTCTCATTTATATCATTCACATCCGAAGTCGCGGGTACATACTCTAATGCACCCATTCCTCGTTTCCCTGTATAACAAAGTCTATCAATCGCGGTAAAATCACTGAGAGTCTTTCCTTGCAAAACCAACCACTGCTCTATTATTCTGTTTCCAAAGTCATCCGGCAACGAATCCGCAACAAGTCCCGGCAACCCCCAAAAGGGTTCTCCTGCAAGAGAAGGAAATTCATAAACAATTCTCTTAAGTGACATCTTTATAGGCGATACTTCTATGCCATATTGTAAAAAATCCTCATCATACTCAAATGAGGCATATGGTTTACCGATATCCTGATGCAGTGTGCCAACCCTAGTCCCCCACAAATAAACTTCCGCAGTCGTATTCATTCCTCATCCCCCCATTTAGGCCTGATTTTTTTAACCTTCTTTTTTCTGACTCTTGGATTCTCTGCCCTTTTTTTCACAAGATAATACGACGGTCTTTTCGTCTGATCCGGAACAAGAAGATCGAGATTATCATCAATCTGCAAAGCGCAAAGGATCCTTACCAGGCTTTCGGTCTGAACTGATTCACCCTGTTCAAGCCTCGAAATGCTACGCACCGAAACACCCGACCTGTTCTCAAGATCTTTTTGCGTCATTCCATAATTAACGCGGTATAATTTTATCCTCTCTCCAAGTTTTTTTATTTGTTCTGTATATGTCATATTTAATACGCCACCTTTGTCGTTTTATGTCACTATTTTATGTTAAAACGCCAAGTTTGTCTACTTAAATATTCTTTTTTTCATATCCTAAACGGTAACTCGTCCAGACTCTTCACCTGCTCTGCAGGTTTAAGCCGAGGCGTATCGGGAGCAAGGCATTTGCAATAGCGACAACTCTCGAGATAAGGCAATCTCCCGATATCCGTATAGGTATCCATCTTTTCACGTTTCCTTTCCCAACTCTCTGTATCATCGAAAAGATCTATGCACTGCCATTCAAATTCAGGCGCCTTCGCATTTACTATTCCTCGGTCGTTTAGCTGGAACTGCATATGACAGGGCATCAATAACCCGTCTATGATGTTACAGCAATTCTTAAGTTTCTGTGCCTGTCCGCACTTGAGATAGGTTGCTTTGGCGTCTTCAACATCCCTAAACGGTTCCGTGGGCGCAATAAAATCAACCCAGCCGCCGTGATGTCTGTGCTCACTCCACATATCACGGAGCTCACAGTCAATGCCCGCGCCTTTCAATTTCTCGACGTTTTCTGCCGCAACAGGCGAAAGCTCCGGGCCATAATCGTCAACAATGATGTGTATCTTGTTTCCGTAAGTCTTCCATACATCTATCAGCTCGTCGGAGATCCTGATGCTTCCGTTGGTCGCTGTTTTAAACATATCTGCTTTGTCGAAGAAATGCTCTCTGTTGTAAGCCCAGATCTCGGGAAAATCCTTACGAAGGAGAGGCTCTCCGCCCATATATTCAAATATCTCATAGGTTCCAAGTCGGAAAGCACGCTCGGCTGTTTCCTTTATGTAATCCAACGAAGGATTGAATGGCTTTTTGTAATAAGGCGCGCAAAGGATGCAATTCTTACATTTAAGATTGCATGCGAGCGTAACTATAACTATAGTATGAGGGTATTTTTTCATGAAAAACCTCCGTGTTTTTATTTCTTCTGCTGTTCAGCCGCTCCGTATCGTTCTGCTGTGCTTCCGCTCTTCCATGTGCAGAAATGACAGGATTTGCGCGGGTAATCGTAGAAGCGGCTTATGATCTCGCGCTTCTTTTCAACCGATGTGTCATCCCAAAGGTCGACATAATCCTCATTATTCGGTACACACACACCAAGCTCGGACAGGAACAGTGAATTGCTGCAGCGATGAAGCTTGCCCTTGAAAACATGCATATTTTCAAGCTTGACCTGCGCGCATCCTGCTGCAAGCTTTGCCACAATATCATCGGGCTCCAGAAGGTCCCTGCAAGGAGTATTGTCTATCCATCCGCCAAAATGCTGATTTGCAACGTCTCCGTGATATTTCTTCAGAACAAATTCTATGTTATTATCTTCAAGCACCTTAACAAAATCATCCCGCACTTTCGACAACTCGCCATAATCGCTTATCATCACCTTAAGCCGGCTACCGTATGAAAGAAGTGCTTCCCACTCTTTTTCTGTAGGAAGAAGTGTAGCATTTGTCTCTATTATCAGCCTGTCAAAGCGGTCCTGATATTTTTTGCAATATTCAAAGACCTCGTCAAGTTTTCTGTGTGTGAAGATTTCTCCCCCTACAAACTGAAGCCATTCAATCCTGTCAAACAGCTTAAATAACTCGTCTATATCTCTTTTCATGTCCGCAACATCCGCAACCGGCGGTCTCTCGAATGCAGGCATGTGATTAGAGCACAGCTTACACCTTAACGTACATACAAAAGTCGGAACTATTGACATTCTTTTAGTCGTCAGCATATTTCTCCTCCCGGTTATTTATCCGCCCTGTCATTCAGCGCTTTTTCTTTCATATACTCATAAATCTTCCGTCCGGCACTTCCGTCGGGATTCGCAACAAATTCCTTATACATCTGAAACAACATAGCACAATACTCGTCATATTCCGGGTATTTTTCCGTATGATCTATAAAGTCTATAAAGCGGCTCGGATAATTTTCATATTTCACATTTTCCAACAGATCTTCGTCAAGAAAATGATGCCACCATATACATGTATTGATCCCCTGAACATTTGCTCCTTTTGCCCTTCTCATCCTCGAAAGCCTCGCAGCAAGCGGTGCGGAATAATCCGTTCCCGAATCGATCTTCGGCGTCTTTCTTGCATAAAACACTGCAGGGATATAAAAAGGTTTTCCTTTAGACAATGCCAGCCAGAGCAGAGAGCTCTCATCCGAGATCATCCCATCGCAGTAAAGGATCGCTCTTGTAACATCGGGGGAAGTGTCAAATATACCATTTTTGCACTTTTCAAACTCTGCGACAAATGCTCTGTATTTATCCAGTAACTTCGGGCGCAGCGAAACAAGGATTGTTTCAAACAACGGATGCGGTCTCCACCAAAGAACGATCTCGGGATGATCTTCAAAAGTTTTTAAGATCTCTTCCATCTTATTGAAATAGGCATCACCCTTGTTTTCTTCGGTTTCATTTAAACTCGACCGCAGCAGCTCCGACAGGCTTGTGGCATAAAGGACGATCTTTTTTGTCCCGATGACTGTTCTCCACGAATCCGGTATCTTGTAATCCTCTTTTTTTGTATTTATCAATTTATCAAACTTGGGCGAACCTATAGTTACAAATCTGTCCTCGGGCGCATCGAGGGGGATGGTCGCATAATCACCAAGCCTTGTTCCCGGCGCCAGATTAGACCTAAGCATATCCGCCAGCCCCTTTGCAAATGCAATATAATGCCGGCACCAAACGTGGGCAGGCAAAAACTCCGGCTTAAGATTCGGATCGCTCCCGTCTCTTACTACCCACAAGGGAAGACCGTATTCTATATATGTCAGATGTTTTGTATAATTACGAAGCCTTTGACTGAAGTACTCTTCGACAACTCTTGTGCTCCTGTTGTGATCATCGTAAGGATTCATGATAAAGATCACGTCCGGGCGTCTTTTTGCGGCATCATAGGTGCGATGGTCGGTGAGAGGCAGATCTTCAGGATAATACCCTTCCGCCTCAAGATGCATTTCTATGGGCTGAAGATTGCCATCAAGATCATAATACGGTATCGGCACAAAATAGGCATCGCATTCCGGATCTGCCAATGCCGTTCTGAAAATGCTCTCAAAACAATCCGCCATACTGGCTTTATAGCAGAAAAAAGCAACTTCAAGCTTCTTGGGTATTATATCTTTAACCTGTTTCATGGTTCGATCAACAGCCGTGATCAATTCCTCGGAAATAACACCGCTGCCAAGTGCTGCGCTTAAGAGGGCGTTTATCTCACGATACTCGCTCTTAAGTGACTCTTCACCCAATATATTTTCTTCCGCATAATTAAGCAACACACCCATAAAATCAGATGTGCCTTTGCAAAGCATGTTAAATATGTCACCATGCAGTCTGGAAAGCTGTTTTACCGACTGCACAATTTCGGAAGTCATTTCTTCAAGTGTCTTTTTCTCAGAATTACGCACGTTACCCTGTCCTCACTGAAAGCAATGCATTTAATAGGAATTATTCTACAATTTCTGAAATAAAAAATCAAACCTCCGCAACACTTTTTCAAGCAATCTTTTTGAAATTTTTACATTTTTTCGGGTGAACTTTTCTGCAATGCTTACACTTTTTCGAGCATTCTTTTTCTGAGAGGAAGGAACTTGGTATGCGTTGAGCGGTTTCAGCCTCTAAATACAAATACCATTTATTTATAATTGCTGAGCAACCATTATGGGAAGATATTTTTTATAATCCGGTTGATCGAACAGCTCATCTCTGTAAAACTTTCTGTAAAAACTTTCCAAATATTCTTTTTCTTTACAATTTACAAGCAAACATACGATCCATCTATGTACTTCTTCATTATCCGGACAATAATTCAAGTCCAACCTTTCATAATACTCTAACGCTTTTTCAATATTTCCGGCGGCCATTTCTCCAACAATTCCATACGCCAGTGTTTTTGCATAATACTCTTCAGAATATGTCATACTCAGATCCAGCGTTGCTTGTTCTATACATTCCTGTTCATGGGAAGAAAGCCAATCATAAAGACTTATATAATCTTTAACATATTCATTCAGTTCTTTATATCTTTTTTGTGTAAATGCCGCGGATATTATATTGTGATCCAATAACAATCTGGCCGTTTCCGATAGCGCATACCTTTCCTTTAGACTCTTCTCCATGGATAAAATAATATCAAGAATAGCCCATCTGGACATATTTCTTATATTTACCAAAATAAGCCACTGTGCCAAAGCACCATTAAGCATATTCCTTTTTTTCAGTTCTTCAACATAAACCAGACTTCTTCTTGCTGCTTCATCATAATCCACAGAAATGAGTTCTTGGACAAGATGCGCACATGTTCTGAGATTATATCCCTTTATCTGTAATTCTTTTTCAAGCAGCGATGTATTTCTCTCTTTTTTTTGTTTTTTTAATTCCTCGTTCTGATATAAATATCCAAAATGATGTGTAAACACATTGAATTGTTTTATAGGTAAATAACACTCATTAAAGTGTTCATGTATGATTCCTTCAAAGCAGGTATTTTTTGTCCTTTTTACCAATCTGCTCACCGCCACCTTATTGTAGTGATCAGGGCTGTCATAATTTCCGCTATAATATCTTCCTGCATTGTATTTTTCACACTCATCGCTTAAAAAGAACTCTATTATCTCGGATACATCATCAAAATACTCGTCGTCATCGAAGAACATAAACCATTCGCCCTTCGCATGCTCCATTGCGACATTCCTTGCTGCGGCAAAGTCACCAATCCAATCAAAATGAAATATCTTATCAGTGTACTGTTTTGCAACATCAAGCGATCCATCGCTTTTTTCTGCTCCAACGGTATCTACCACTATTAATTCGGACGGCACAGCGTTCAGTATAGGTTTTATCGATTCCATCCCTTTTTTTACCAGATCGAGGTGATTGGATACTATTACACCTATAGTTAGCTTTATCTCGCTTTTTATAAATTCAGTGTACATAAAACCTATTCCTCCGTGCGTTATGGTAAGTTAGTCAAATGCAGATCAGCTTATAAGCGACTTGAAATTAATTCGGGAAGGTACTTCCGAAGTTTCGGCTCCTCAAAGAATTCATCCTTATAGAATTTTTTATAGTATTCAACAGCAGGAGTCGGGTTGTTAAGTTCCTTCAGCGTAATTTCGATTACCTTTTTTATTTCTTTAAAATCTTTACAGTAATTATAGTCCAATCTCTTTATGTAATTATAGGCTGCTTCGTAATTTCGCAGTTTTCCTTCGGTTATAACGCCGATTTTGGTCATTGTAAACAAATTATAATCCATCATAAATGTTGGAGAATCAAATTGCATCTGCAGTATCTTGGTTTGCTCATGCTCATTTAGCCAATCCAGCAATTCAAAATACTCACGAATTCTTTCTGAGGCTATTTTATAGTCTCCATGACAGTACGCAACGGATGCTATCTGCAAATGAAAAATCAATCGAGAGGTTTCATTCATAAGATTTTTTGACAGATAGTTCTTTTCTATATCCAATATACCTTCAAGGTTTCCGTAATTAGCCAGTAATCGAATAGATGCCGTAATAAGCCATTGCCCGCAGGAAGATCCAAGATCTTTTCTTTTTTCCAATTCATTTACATATTCAACGCACCGCTTATATGCTTCTGCCGGATCTTCTCCTATCAATTGTGCAACAATCTGTCCGCACACCTTTGCGTTATATCCGTTTTCTTTTAAGTCTTTTTCCAAAAGAACCATGTTTCGATCCATTTTGGCTTGTTTCTGTTCTTCCGATTCATAGAGATATCCAAAATGGTGCGTAAAAACATTAAACAGTTTTACCGGTGAATAGCTGACATTAAACTGTTCATGAACGTAACCTACAAAACGAGTTTCTTCGGTACGTCGTATCATTCGGCCGGCAATATCTTTCTGAAAAACATCTTCAGAGGTATAATCTCCTGTATAATATATTCCGGAATAATATTGTTCACTTTCTCCCGATTTAAAAAATTCAATAAACTCAGTTACATCATCAAAATACTCATCATCATCAAAATAGAGGAACCATTCTCCTTTGGCATGATCAATCGCAACATTTCTTGCCGCAGAAAAATCATTGATCCAGTCAAAGTGATATATTTTATCTGTATACTCTCTTACAACATCCAGCGAACCATCGCTCTTTTCAGGACCAACTGTGTCTACAACTATCAATTCAGAAGGAACAGCCTCCAATAAAGGCTTTATTGATTCCATTCCTTTTCTTATATATTTGATGTGATTGGAAACAAGAATGCCAATTGTGAGTTTTATATCACTTTTTATTAATTTGGGAGGTCGTTTTTTTATCGTGATAAAATTTTCGTTCGTATTATTCACCTCAATGCTCCTATCCATACTTTAATCACATTGGCCATATCAGGACGTATCTTGGCGGCTTCTATTGGCAATTTGTAATCTAATGCGCCTCCTGAAATAAAACGAAACATGATATCGTTATATTTCAACTCGTCTGACATCCACTTTAATCCTTTTTCCGTGAATACCTCCGGTTTATACAGCAATTCATACATTTTACGTTCTGTGTTTATACATTCACTATAAAGATCGAAAAACGCCTCTCCCTTTACGCCTCTATCTACCGCTTTTTTAATTTCTTCCTCTGACATTCTATACAAAATATAACAGTATTCTATCTGGGTTCCCTTCGCAAAATAATCTATCGCAGAATTTAAAAGAGGGTGCTCAAAGCAATTGGGTGTTTCTTTTATTATTAAATTTATCGCCAGTTTAAAATCTTCAAACGGCATATTATCTAATTGCTGTATTTTTTCCTCTATAGACCCATTTAACTCAATTTTCTTTTCACCATATTTAATTGTTCCGTCTTCAATCTTTAATTCTGTATTCTGCATCTTTATCCTTTTTCAAACAGTTTATCCTGCATGCTTAATAGAGTCTTCTTGCAAAAAATCCCCAGGCAGAGCCTGGGGTAAAAGTGTTGATTTTATGTTTATTAGCCCTGAAGGAGTGAAAGAACACCCTGAGTTGACTGATTTGCCTGAGCAAGCATTGACTGACCCGCCTGCTGTAAGATGTTGTTCTTCGAGAACTGAACCATCTCTTCAGCCATATCAACGTCACGAACTGTGGATTCAGCTGCCTGGAGGTTCTCGGCTGTATTGTCGAGGTTTGCAATGGTATGCTCAAGTCTGTTCTGTACAGCACCGAGAAGGGAACGCTGCTTGGATACCTTTTCGATTGCTTCATCGATATACTTAATACCGTCAGATGCGCCCTTCTGAGTCTTTACGTTGACCTTAGAAGGATTAACACCAAGTGCATTCGCACTCATGTCTCCAATGGAGAAGCTCATTGTCTGCCCTTCATTTGCTCCAACCTGAAGAGTAATTCCTTTTCCTCCGGATACTCCGCCGTATTTTGCCTGACCCAAATAAGCATCATCATCTCCAAGACCTGCGCCGCCTGAAAGAGTTACCGTTCCTGTGTATGTATTCTTTGTCACAAAAAGTGTGTTAGGTTCATCAGGATTGGGGCCTGACAATTCAACATCAAGATTAAGTCCGTGTGTTGCAAAAATTGCCTCAATCTCATCTTCCGAGTACTCCTTACCGGAGCTCAAGTGGAGATCATACTGCCCTGCCTGAGTTAATATTCCGTTAGATGCGTACTGAGCCGCCTGACCTGTTGTCGGTTCAACTTTTTCCGCATTAACAGCTGCATCAAACGAAATGTTGACTGTTATATTGTAATCCTCACCATATTTTAACGAGGTGATCTTGATTGCTGTAGCACCTACGAAATCACTTGTTCCATAAAGTGACGGTGTAAAACCTGTGACAGTTGATGTTGCTCTTTCTCCTGCAACTGTAGGCTGGTTCAAGCTGTTTGTCTTGGTTGTGTCTGTCGCAGTAACCGCGCTAAAGTAAAATTCAACCTTTACATTTGTGGGTCTTCCTGAAGCAGTCGAGTCTTCCTGTTTTGCTTCCTCAATAAGTGCATCTATTTCCTGCTGTGTATACGTTTGATCTTTAACGAGGTTGAGCGTCAGGGTTTTTCCGGTTGCGTCCCACATAGCAGATTCACCGCCCTGTGCTGCAGTATTATCAATTACAACCTGTGCTCCGGGAACATCAGAAGTAACAAAAGCCTGTAGACCTGTATTGTAAACACCAAACTTGGGCCCTGCGGAAGCTACTGCTGAGCTTGCTGCAGAAAGGGATCCGTCAAGAAGGGGCATGGTGTTGAATTCTGTATCGCTGGCAATTCTGTCCAACTCTTCCTGAAGCTGCTCAATCTCGTCCTGAAGATTGGAACGGTCGCTGTCTGTTTCTGTTCCGTTGGCTGCCTGAACAGCAAGTTCTCTCATTCTCTGTAAGATGCTGTGAGATTCGTTCAAAGCACCTTCTGCTGTCTGGATCATTGAAATTCCGTCTGCTGCGTTGCTGGAAGCCTGATCAAGACCTCTGATCTGACTTCTCATCTTTTCGGAAATTGCCAGGCCCGCTGCATCATCTGCT
>JAEEGK010021540.1_pt1 | contig 13613 bp, 3 predicted proteins | sample 8958771 | NCBI WGS metagenome assembly JAEEGK01 (sample SAMN16246547, study PRJNA631951) | gut metagenome | biome: gut microbiome; feature: rumen; material: SC-attached | host: Bos | place: Iran: Karaj | collected 2018-10 | reverse complement strand
TTCTTTTTTTTCTTCTTCTTTCTTTTCTTCTTCTTTTTTTTCTTCTTCTTTTTTTTCTTCTTCTTTTTTTTCTTCTTCTTTCTTTTCTTCTTCTTTTTTTTCTTCTTCTTTTTTTTCTTCTTCTTTCTTTTCTTCTTCTTTCTTTTCTTCTTCTTTCTTTTCTTCTTCATTTTCACTATCACTATTAAAGAAATCATTATCAAAAGTTGTTTCAATATTTTTTGTTGAATCATCTTCATGAAATATTATTTTTTCAAGAATAATATTTCTAATTTCATTATCAGAAATAATATTTTTATATTTTTTCATTAATTTTTCATAAACATCTCTAAAACAATAAGAAATGTTTCTTAAAAACTCAATAATAATAATCTTCATTTCTATATCATTAGTATTTAAATATTTAATTAAATATTTCATTTGATTTTCTCGAATAAAAAACTCAAGAATTTCATTTCTATTTATATATATTTTATTTAGACTTTTATGAGAATTATAATTATTTGTTTTTTTAAATGAATTAATACTAAAATGATTAGAAAAAAGTTTTAAAATTTTTTTTTGAAATTCTTTATTATTATCATTATCATCAATTGATAATAATCTAAAAAAATATTCAATTTTTTCACTTATTTTTGTTCCTTTATCATTAATTAAAGAATCAATAAATAAAAATAAACCATCATCAATTTTATTTTTTTTTGTAAATAAATATAAAGTAAAACTTGGAATTAAAGGAAACATATCTTTCATAATAGGTCTTATATAATTATCAAAAATTGATTTTAATTTAAATTTTTGTTGAGGTGTTAATTTCATAATAATTTTTATATTTAATAAAATAGATTTAATATATTGATAATATCTAACTAAATCTTTTTTTTTTTTATTTTCTTCTACAATTAATACATTTATTTTCAATAAAGTAATAAAATAAAAAGATAATTCATTATCAACATGAAATATTATATCATCAAATTTTTCATAAAAAGTAGATAAATATAAAAAAAAGTTATTATGAAGAGAATAATTAAATATTCTTTCATCACTTAAGAAAATATTTGTTAAATGAATTAAATTTTTAAATATATTTATTTTTTTTTTGTTTTCTTCTTTCTCAAAATCATCTTCATCCAGTTCATTATTTGAATGATTAAAATGTTTATAAAAAATTTCATATAAAGGAAGTAAATTGTTAATATTTCCTAAATTAAATAATAAATTATCATATTCAGAATAATCATATATATAATTATAACAAATTTTATTTTGTTCATTATTCACAATAGAACTACTTAAATTATGAATTTTATCAAAAATAGTAAAATTTTGTGAAATATTAGGTTTAAAACTTGCATATAATTCAGTAAATTCATTATAAGAAATTATTCTTTTAATCTCTTGTTCAGTTATTTTATTTTTAATTGATTTTTTAATTAATGAAACTTTTGCTATTTTTCCTATAAAATTTTCAAATAAATTAATTGAATTTATTCTATCTCCTAATTCAACTTTTGTATTATGACCAATAAACTTTTCTCCATCTCCATTTTCAAAATTTTTAAAAAATCCTATTAATATTTTATCTTGTTTTGAATCATTATCATTTTGTCCTTTTAAAAAGATTTGAATTTGATTCCATCCATAAATATTCATATCATTTAAATTAATTAATTCGATTTTTTTTTTTTTATCTAATGAAAATAGAATTGATTTTGGATTTTGGGATAATATAATTTGTAAATTTTGATTTGTTTTTTTTTGATTTCTTTGATTTTCTTTTTCTTTTTTTTTAAATATATTTAATAATCCCTGAGAACGATAAAAAAGGGAAATATTCATTATATTAATTTCATTTTTTTTTTCATATTTTGAAAGATAAAAATATATTTCAATACAAAATCCGTCTTCAATAAAAATTGGATTTTTTTCTGTTATATTATTAATTTTATAAATTGAATTTTCTGTTATTATATTTATATAACTATTATAATTTTTATTTTTATCATTTGATTCTTTTTTCTTCAAATTTTCAAAAATTGTTATTAATAAATCCAATGTTGATTCATAATTTTCTATTTTGTGATTTGAATATTCTTTACCTATTTTATAAAAAACATAATCTATATGATTTTTATTTAGTAAATTATTTTTAATAAAAAATATTATTAAATTGATAATATTTTTTTTTAATTCATTATTTGATTTGAAATATAAATTATATATACATTCAATTAAATTCAATTTTTCTTTTTTTTCTTGAATAATATAATCTTTAAAATATATTAATGGAAGATCTTTATTTTTATCAAATATTTCCATTAATTTAAGGATTACTTGATTTTTTTTAATTTCATTTATAGTATCATTTATAAAAAATGATAAAAAATTATAAATGGTTTCCTTTTTTGTTATTGGATTTGGAATATAAAATTCATTATTAATTTTTTGGAAAATATTATTCAAATCTTCAATCCCTTTAAAGTCAGGAATATTGTCTTCCATAAAAAAAATAATAAATTAATATTTTTTTCTTTAATATATAATTTAAATTAAAATCTTTCATTAAAAAAAATAAATTTCAAAATAAAATTAAATTAAATTGAATAACAATTAATTTAAAAAAAATAAAGAATATTTAAAAATAGAATAAAAATAATCCTATTAAAATTAAAAATGTTTGAAGATGAAAACAATAAAAACCAAGAAGAAAATACTAACAAAGAAGAAAATAATAAAGAAGAAGAAATTCAAATAAATGAAACAAAAGAAATTGATCTTTTAGAAAAAATGAAAGAAATAGATGATGCAATTTACATATCATGGCAAAAAGACACAGATAAAGTAAAAGAAATAATAGAATGTCATGAATTTTTAACTCAAATAATAAATAATAATGAAACAATAAAAGATATTGAATCAAAATTTTTTAATAACAAAGAAGAATATTTTAAATATTTTATTGAAGAATTTTCTTCAAAAACAACAAAATATATATTAATCCAAAATATTATTTTTGGTGAAAATGGTGAGGATAAAGCATTAGAAGTCCTTTTAGATTATTGTAAATTTTTTTTAAAATTTATGTTAAATAATTCAGATAATGATAAATCAAAATTATATAATTTGATAGAAAGAATCAAAGACATTTTTAGTTACTCAAATTCATTTTATGGAAATATCCTCCATTATTATAAAAATCAAAATCAAAGTCATAATTCAAAAAAAAACATTGATTATAATAAATATAATGAAGAATATTTACCAAAAAAAAACCAATTATTAATCTCAGAATTAAAAATAGGAGAAGAAATTGATGTTTTAATATCAAGTCAAGAAAATTATAGTAGTTATCATCAAATATGGGTAAGAGGAAAAATAATTTCAATAGAAGATAAAATTTTTTCTGTTAAAATATTAAATAAAGAAGAACCAATTGAATTAAATATTTCTTCTTTTGATTATACAAAAAAAGGAGTTTTTACAAAAGATTGGGAATGGAGATTAAATTTAAAAGAAGGAGATATTATTGATTGTTATAAATATGGCAAATTTTTACCTGCTACTATTATGAAAAGAATTGAAGATGATAATAAATTAGAATATAAAGTTTCTTTTAGAATTTATGTTAAATCAGTTCAAGATATTGATTATTATAAAAAATTTTATCTTGATAAAGATATTGAAATTGATAGAGAAAATAATGAAGAATTTATTGGTGAATCAGGCTATTATGATGAAACTATTTCTATGAGTAGTAAAAGATTAAAAAATCCTAAAATTAATTTAAAAGATAATTTTTCAATGAATAATGATGATTTTTCTATTGATGATTTAATTGCTGAAGAAAATAATGAAGGTAAGAAAACTATTACTATTGGTAAAAGGGAAAATTTTTATTATTATTTTAATTGTTTATTAAATGAATTTGGAAATTTAAATGGTTTTGATATAATGTTAAATTATATTCAAAATCAAAAAAATGAAATTAATAATAATACTAATAATAATAATAATATTAATAATAATAAAAATAATACTAATAATAATAATAATACAAATAATGAATTGGAAAAACAAAATTACAATAATGATATTTTAATATTAATATTTAATATTTTTAAAACTGCTTTGCCTTTTTTTTATAAACCTCTTTTATTAAATTATTCACAAAAATTATCAGAAATTATTTTTAATTACTTTGATAATTTATCACAAAATGAATTAAGAAATTTAAAAAAAGAAATAATAGAATTAATGAGTGATACTTTGAAGGAATGTTCAGAAATATTAGCAAAAAATAATATGAATGATAATTTAAATGTATTAGAAACTTTTAATTTAAATTTAGCAATTAAAATGTTAAAAACAAGTTATTTAGATAAGAGAACAAATGCAATAAAAAAAATAGGTGAAATAATATTTAATTTAAGAAGAATGAAAGATGATAATTTTGTAATGAAACTTTTAGAAAGTTTAAAAAAAAATAAAGTAATATATGAAATTTTTGGTCCAAATAATCACATTCAATTAATAAGTAACAGTAAAGAAATAATAGAATTTTTATTAATAAATAATGAACTATCAGAAGATGAATTAAATATAATTTGGAATGCAACAAAATCAGGAAATTTAGATGAAAAAAAAAAAATTATTAAAATATTCAATGAAATACTTATGTATCATAATTCTATTTCTGATGATATTTTAATGAAACTTTTAAATTCAACACTAAATAAAAATTCAATAGGAAATGATATTAGTGATGAAGAAATTGATTTTATTTTCACTTTAATGAATAAATTAGATGATGAAAATATGATTGAACAATGTTTATTTAATTTTATTGATTATATTAAAGAAATCCAATATAATAATAATTTAATAAGAATTATTAATAAAATATATGAGATTACATCAAAGTATCATCAATTTAAAAAAAAAGTAATTGAAAAATCACTTGAATTCATTCAAAATATAAAAAGCTTAAATATTGGATATAAATTATTAACTTCATATTTAAATAATTCATATTTTAATATGGAAAATGAAATAGATAATTTATTAAGAGCAGATAATTCAATTATAAATATATATAAAAAATCATTTTCAAATTATTATGATAATAAAGATAAAATAAATATAAATGAACATGAAAAAAATTTAGAAAGTATGATTGAATTTTTAGATATTTTAATTCAAAGAGATATATGGAATAAAACAGAATCACCAATTGATTTTTTATATCAATTTTTAATATTAAAAAAATTTAATGAAACTGATGAAAAATTATTTTATATATCAGTAAATCAATTTCTTAAAAAAAAATATGATTCATTAGATAAAGTATATAAATTATTTTTAGATAATATAAATTTAAATCCTAATATTATATCTTTAGAATTTTTTGAACTTTTTATACAAATGTTCAATGAAAAAAATAATTACATAATTAATTTTACAGGGATAAATAGAGGATATCATGAAACAAGAGAAAATAATAATATTTCACCAAATGATTTAATAGGATTTCCTGAATTAAAAAAATTAATTTTTGAAAGTGAGAACAATGAAATTTTAGATAAGGGAATTGCAATAATTAATGATTTATATAATAATGATATAAATAAATTATTAGATTTTTATAAAGAACAAATAATACTTTCAAAAAACAATATTAAAATTATATTAAAATGTATTTCAAAATTAACAGATTTAATATATTTAAATGAGAAAAATGGAACTGCAGATGTAGATTCTCATTTATCTTTATTAAAAGGTGAAATAGTTGATATAAAGTTAATACATAATTCTCAAATCTTAAAAGAGTTTAAAATAGATAATAATGAAACAATATATAAATTGAAAAAAATAATAACAAAACAAGTAAATTATCATACAGATTTCCTTAGATTAAAAATGAAAAAAAAGGAAAATGATAATTCAATAACAGAAATAGAAATAAGAAGAAAAGACAATGGAAAATCATTAAAAGAAATGGGATTTATTTCAAATAAAGAAACATATGATATATATCTGTCAAAAAATAATTTAGAAAATGAAATTCCAAAAAAAAATATATTAGATGAAGATGGAAATGTAATAAATGAAGTAAAAGAAATATTTAATGAATGGTTTGATAATTATTCAGAAAATAATAAAATGGATAGTATACAATTAACAAATTTTACAAAAGCTGTATTAAATTCAAATAATGATTTAAATGGAAATGCAGCAAGAATAATAACTTTAATGAAAGAATTAGATATTAATAATGATGGTTATATTGAAAGAGATGAATTTATTAATTGGTATATTCAATCTTCTAAAAATAAACCTAATGTTGTAAAAAAAAATATTTATACTATGGGTTATAGATATGATTTAAAAAAATTTAATGAATGTTATTATGAAGAAAATAAAGAGAAAGAAATTATGTTTAGATATATTTTAGGGAATGATAATGAGTTTGTTAAAAATCTTTTTGATTTGATGATTTTAGAAAATGGAAATTTGGAGATTTTTAATTTTTTAATTATATTAACTACTAATAATGATATATTTAATGAAATTATTAATATTAAAAATTCTAATGAAGATAATTTGAATTGGGAAAATATTTTGTTTAAAAATAAAAATTGGTTTTATTTATGTTATATTTGTATTATTATATTACATTTTATTGAAAATTATAAAGAAAATATTGATTTTAATAATTGGATTTATTTTTTTATTATAAAAAATGGCTATAAATATTTAATTAATATATTTGTTGAATTATTACAAAATATTAAAGAAATAAAAGAAAATATTTATATATTATGTTTTAGTATTATTTTAAAAATAATAAAACAAATCCATTCATTATCAAATAAAAATAAAGAAGAGAATGGTAATTATTATAATAATAATCAAATTTATTCTTTATTTGATGATGAAATAAAAGATAAAATTGATAAAATAAATGAAAATTTGATAAATAAAGAAAAATTTCCTTTAATAATGAATATATTCAATCTATATTTGGAAAAAAAAAATGAAAATGAATTAATTAATGAAATATTAGATTTAATCATTAATTCTTTTCCAAATTTAGAAGATGATTCAATAAATGATAGATTAGTAAATTTACTTATTTTAGGATTAAATTCTGATAATGAACAAATAGGATTTATTTTTTATAATTCAGTAGTGAATATGTGTAGTAATTCTTCATCAAAAAAAATAATTATAATGAGAAAGTTATTTGAAAAAATTGCCAATATTTTTAATAATGATGGAAATCAAAAAAAATTTTTAATTAATAGCTTTCAATATTTAATTAAATTTAATTTTAAAATAACTGAATTTAATGAAAATTCTAATTTTGATATTATGTCATATGCAGAAAAAATAATTAAAGAAGTAAATGATGAATTAACAATAAATTTAAATTCACCAAAAATATCTGAAAATAAATTAATAAATGATATATTAATTTTAAAAGCCTTAATAGAAAATCCTCAAATAAACAATGAAATAAATAATAATACTCAATTATTTGAGAATATATTAAAAAATCTAATATTTAATTCATCGGAAAAAAAAGAAGATGAAGATATTACAATGTCAGATTCAAATAATAATGATGAAGAAAAAATGGAATTTGTAAATATTGATAATATTAATAATTCTCAAAATTCAAATGGATATAATAAAATACATCTTCAAAATATTTCCTATAGTTTAATCTTACAATTATTAAAAAATAATTTAAATAATTTTGAAAAATTTTTTGAGATTGAGAATTTAAATAAAAATAACAGACCAAATAATAATAATAATGAAATAGATACAAGAACAAATTACATAAATTATCACAAAAAAAGATATGATCATGTAGGTTTAAAAAACTTAGGTTGTATATGTTATATGAATAGTACACTACAACAATTATTTATGACTCCAACATTACGTTATTCAATTCTTTGTTTTTCAGATAATAAAAAAATAAATATAATAAATAATAGTGAAATATCATATAGAAATAATGAAGGAGTTGATGATAATATGTTTCATCAATGTCAAAAGTTATTTTCTTATTTATTATTATCTGAAAAATATGATTATAATCCATATGGTTTTACTTATGCTTTTAAAGACATTGATGGTAATCCTACTAAATTATATGAACAAAAAGATGCACAAGAATTTCTTGCTATATTTTTAGATAGATTAGAACAAGCTTCTAAAAAAAGTAAATATAAAAATTTAGTTAATAATGTTTTTGGTATTAAAAATTGTTCTTTAATTACTTGTTTATCTTGTGGTAAAGTTTCTTATACTTTTGATCCTTCTGTTTTTTTAAGTTTAGAAGTTAAAAATATGAAAACTTTAAATGATTCATTAGATAAATATATTAATGAAGAATATATTGATGGATATAATTGTGAAGGTTGTAATAAAAATTGTAGAATATCAAAAAGAAATATTTTAACTTCATTACCAAATGTTATGATAATTCATTTACAAAGAATATTTTATAATTGGGAAATTGAACATAATGAAAAAATAAATTCAAGATTAGAATTTCCAAAAGAAATAAATATGAAAAATTATACAATTGAGCATATATTAAATGATAAAGAAAATAAAGATGATAATATATATTTTCGCAGTGATGAATATTATAATTATTATTTAGTAGGAGTAATAATTCATGTTGGTTCAGCAGACTCAGGACATTATTATTCATATATAAATACAATTAGAGAAGGAGAAGGTAATATTAGTTTCTTTAATCCAAAAGATGAAAATTGTTTAAATTCTTGGTTAGAATTTAATGATAGTACAATCAGTCAATTTGATATTCAAAATTTAGAAAATGAAGCTTTTGGAGGAAGTTATGATGAATATAATAGTTATAGTAATTATGGAGGATGGAGTAGAGAAAAAAGTAATAATGCTTATTTATTAGTTTATGAAAGATTAGTTAAAAATCCTTATATTGTTTATATTGATAAACCTATTAATGATAATAATTCTAATCTTATTGAATTTAATGAAAATGAAGAAAAAAAAATTTTTAAACAATATGATATGATGAGATTTTATGATAAAAATAAATTAAATGATTATTTTGATAAATGTAATGATTTGTATTTGAAAATTTTTCATAATTTAAAAACTGATGAATATTTTAAATTTGAACCATATTATTTTTATAAAAATAATAGGAAAGTACCTAAAATTTATTATAATGAAATTATGAATGATAATCAAGTTGTTCAAAAAAATAAAGATATTTCTCAATATTCAAATTTCTTTAATAAAGTTATTTCTTATTTTGAAGAAGCAATTTCAAATAATATTGATCATATAACAAATGAAAAAGCAGAAGATATTTCAAAAATATTCTTAAATTATATTGTTGATAATATTTCAAGTAAAAATGAAATTGAATTTTTGCAGAATGGGTGTTCAAGTTTAATTAAATTAATTAAAAGAAATAGTGAAATTTTTAAAGAACCAATTTTAAAATATTTAGAAAAAAAAGATTATGAAATAAAAACTTCAATTAGATTTGAAAATGGAAGTCATGTTGATGAAATTAAGAATTTATATAAAGAAATAAATTCAATATATAATATTGAATCTAATTAAAAAAATATATTATATTAATTTAAATATAAGTAATTAATTGTTCAAAAAAAAAGATAAAAAAGTATTTTAAAAATAAATAATTTACAATTTATTTAATAAAATTTTTTTAAATTTAAAAAAAAAGTTAAATAACATTTATTTAATTTCAATCTTCATCATCTTGTATATTTTTTTCAAAATCTTCATAATTTGTAAGAACAACTTGACTTTCCATATTTTGATTAGAAATATTATTATTAAAATTAACCCTTTCATAATTACTATCAAGTGATTCCATATCAGGAATATTATTATTAGAAGTATATAAATCTTTAATTTGTAAATTTCCTTTTGTTTGAATTGGTTCTGATTTATTAAATATTGTTTCAATTTTTACATTTTGTTGATTATTTTGTAAAATTTCATTTGCATTTTCTAATTCTTTAACTCTATTTTTTAATTCTAAATTTTCTTTATTTAATTGTAAATATAATTCTTTTTCTTTATTATTTTTTTCTTTATTTAACTTTTCATATTTATCATAATCTTTATTTAATAGATTTAATTGTTCATTTTTCATAAATATTTTATTATCATAATCAGTAATTAATCTCTTTAAATTTTCATGTTCTTTTTTTACAATTTTACTTAAATCACTTGAAGAATTTAAAGTTTTTTTCTTTATTGAATTTTCATAATCATTTAACATAAAAGCTAATTTATCTTCTATAATATTTTTATTTAATTCATCAGATGCAATTTGTTCATTTAAAGATAAAATATCTAACATAATTTTTGCAAATTCTTTATTTGGGAATTGTCTAATAAATTTTTGAATTAATGATATAAAATTTTTTCTTGCTTTAACATTTGAACTTAATGTCTTTTCATTTTTTGAATATTTAAGAAATGTTTCATTATATTTTTCTTTTAATTCATTGTTTTCATTTTTCATTTTTTTATAATCTTTTTCTAATTTATAATTCTTTCCTTTAATTTTTGAATAATCATTAAATAAATCATCTCTTTCTTTAGTTAAATTTAAAATTTGATTATTCATATCATTTTTATTTTTAACTTCCTCTTCATTTAATGTATTAATTCTTGTAAAATTTTCTTTAAGAATTTTATTTGATTCAAAAAATTTATCATAAATAATAATTAATTCTTCAGAAATAATTTTAAATGCATTTTCAATAACTTCATAAAATAAATCATCATTTAATTGAATATCATAATTTTTAATATTATTAATAGAATTAATTTGAGATAAAATTTGATTAATTCCACTTGAAAAAGTTTTACTAAAAAGAGAATTTAAATCTTGATTTGCTTTATGATCAAAATTTCTAAATATTTCTGATAAATTATTTAAAATTACATTAATTGAATTTTTACAATTTGAAACATAATCATCAAATAAATTTAATTTTTCAGAAACTTTTTTTTCAAAATCTTCTTTCTTTTTTTTAAAATCTAATATTATATTATCTTTATTTTCAATTTCTTCTTCCATTTCTCTTATTTGATTTGTTATTTTACCATTATATTGCATTGTTTGATTTACTTTATTTTCAGTTTCTTCAATAATTTTTTTCATATTATTTTCATTTAATTTAATCATATTATTTTCATTTATAAATTGTTGATTTTGACTTTTTAATAATTGAATTTGTTTTTCATTATTATTATTTTTTTCTTTTATTTTTTCATTTTCTAATTTTATAATTTCATAATCATTAACTAATGAATTATATTTTTTTGAAACTTCTTCATATCTTTGACTAATAAAATTAAACTTTTGTAACATTTCTGAATATGAATCATGAAGTGTATTTTTTTCTTTTAAATTTTCATCATTTGTTAATTTAAATTTATCAATTTCATTTTTATAACCTTCAATAATTGAATTTCTATTTTCAACTTCATTTGAATATTTATCTCTTAATAAATTTAATTCTTGTTCCTTTTTTTCTTTTTCTAAATTCCATTTTACTTTTTCAACATTTAATACTTTTAATTGAACTTTTAATCCTGAATTTTCCTTTTCTAAATTATTCTTTTCTTCAGTTAAATTTTTTAAATCAATTTTCATTTTTTCATTTATTATTTGTAATGAATTTAATTCAGAAGATAATAAAGCAAAATTAGTATCATTATTTTCTTTATTAAAACTATTATTACTTTGTGTAATATTATTATTTGAATTATTATTATTTATTATTTTTTTTAAATTTGTATTTTCAAATAATAATTGATTATACATTTCTTTATAATCTTGATTAATTCCTTCTTCCATTTTAAAATTATTTCCAGTTTTTAATTTATTAATTTCTACAATTAAAGAATTTATTTTTTCATTACATGAATTATTTTCATTTTGTAATTTCAAATTTTGATTTTTTAAATTAGATTTTTCTTGAAGTAATTTTTCATAATCATTATTTATTTTATCATAATTAATTTTATAATCATTTAATCTTTTATTAATATTTTCCATATGATTATTACCAATTGTAGATAATTCATTTATTTTTTTTTCATAATTTTCTTTATCTTTTTTCAATTTCTCATTCTCTAATTTTAATTCAGTTAAAACATTCTCTAAATTACTTTTTTCATTATTAAATTTATTTATCATATTATTATAATTAATATTATTATTATTTTTTTCCAAACTTTTTTTTAATATCTCATTTTCTTTAGTTAATTCTTCCACATCACTTTTTAAAGAATGAACCATTGATTGAGCTAAAATTAATTGTTTTCTATATTCTTCACTTTCATTTTTAATTTTAGCAATATCTAAAACACCATCAACAGTAATATATTTACTTAATAAATTATTTTGAATTAAATCACTTTCAATAGTCTTTCTTAATAAATCATAATAATTTTTTTGTTCATTAATATCTAAAGTATTATTATTATTATTATTATTCATATAATTATTATTTAAAGGAGAATTTAAAATTTCTTCTGTTATTGGTAAAGGATGATTTGGATTTAATTGTTTTATTCTTTTTTCACAATAATATTTATATCTTTCTAAATCACTTAATCTTTTTGCTTGTTCTCTTATTTTACTTTCAAGTTGAGAAACATAATTTGAATTATTTGAAATATTATTATTTGAATTTATATTATTATTATTATTAGATGAAAAATTATTTTGAAAATTATATCCTGATGATGTTTGTCTATGATGATTTGAAGAATCATTTAATATTTTTATTGGTTTTGAAGAAGGAATTGGTGCATTTTGTGTTGTTTCTATTTCATAATTTAATTCTTCTTCTTCGTTAAATACTGAATTTGGATTTGTTAATTAAGGATTATTTTAAAATATCATCAAAATTATATATTAAAATACCATTTTCACTTTATTGACTTCGACCAACATAACTTAATAATAAAATACTATCTAATCTATTGAAATTAACTGAACGAATAGAATAACTTGGTTCTAATTCTATTTTTTTTAATAATTCTCCATTTGGAGTTTCCCAAAAATAAATTGAACCTGTTGAATCACCTGATCATAAATATTTTGAGTCTTTTGTTATATTTATTGTGTATACTGCTGCTGCATGTAAGTATGTACCTATTCTTTCACCATATTCACTTGTCCATAAAGTTATGTAACGGTCTGATGATGCTGAAAATAATAAGTCGTTTTCTATGTTGAATATTAATGATTTTATTGGCTTTGAATGACCTTTTAATATTAGAGGATGCATTTTTTTTTTGTGGACTTTTTAAATGATATTTAATTATTTTTTTTTGTGTTTTTATTTTATTTTTTTTTATTTTATTTTTTATTTTTTTTTTATTTTTTATATAAGGGATTTTTAGTTATATTTATTTTTTTATTATTTATTGTTTTTAATTTATTTTTTGTTTTTTTATTGGAGGTTTTTTTTTAAAAATATTAATTGTTTTAAAATCCATTATATATATTAAATATTTAATTAAATATTAAATATTTTAAA
>JAEEGK010021538.1_pt1 | contig 13614 bp, 6 predicted proteins | sample 8958771 | NCBI WGS metagenome assembly JAEEGK01 (sample SAMN16246547, study PRJNA631951) | gut metagenome | biome: gut microbiome; feature: rumen; material: SC-attached | host: Bos | place: Iran: Karaj | collected 2018-10 | reverse complement strand
CCATCGTCAACAGAGCAGCCCGTCACCACCAGAGACGTGCAGAGGTACATTGCCGAAACAGACAACAGGCCCGCGCCAAGAACTTCATACCATTTGTTTTTCTTCATTTTTTCCTTCTTTGTTGGAGTGTTTTTCACATCCCTCACACCTACAAATATAGGTAGATTTTAAGACTTTAGAACACAAAATTAGCGTTTTTCTTTAAATTTTACAGTTTTTATAGAAATTACTAAAAATTTAATAATCTAGAATACAATGTAAGTATTCCAGGAATACAAAAAACCCTGCCATTTCTGGCAGGGCCGCTTTTTTAGAGAGTGAGGAGAAATTACTTTGTTATGTAGTAGCTGTATACATCCAGAATAAATCCATAACGTATTGTGCGCACACTACCAGTTTCCATTATCACTTCCGTCATCGGGTAAGCGACAACCGTATATACAAAATTCTTCAACCTTTTCGAGTAATAGTAAACACGAACCTTATCACCAATCCGAGAGATGTCCGCATCCACATCCGTATATGAATAGCCCCACAAGAATTCCATCAGGTCATTCCTGCTGTATTCAAAGTTGCGAACGGCTACGTACCCGTAAGTAGTATCCAGCCATTCCTCTCTAAATATGGTCAGGCTGTCGGTCGCTTCTTGATCTTCGTCCGCCGCCAACACATAGTTTCTAAGAAGAGTATCCTCATATTCTTTAGTCGTGTGGCGGATTCTCCAATTGACGACAATGGTATCTTCATCGCAACGAAGGGCCAATCTTTCCACGCTGTTTCCTAACAAGTTTTCCAATTCCCAAGGAAAGACTTCATCAGCGCAAGCTGCAGAATCCTTTACAGAAACAGGGTTCGACGGTTCTCGCCTGGTGGACCTTATGGAATCGATCATCCTGTAAATTGCAGGATCAATCGAATCATAAACCGAGGAATCTCTTTTTACGGAATCCTGTATATCCGTTTTCGAAGTATCCTCTACAAAAGAGCTCGAGGATCTAATCGTATCGCGCTCCAGGGAATCCGCCTTCGCGGAACTATCCGCCTTCGCAGAACTAGACAGCACCGTATCGGCAACGGCCCCGCTGCTGCTAGAAGTTACAACGCTGTCGCGCGAATCCTGCTTACTGCTGCTCGATTGCTTCGTGGAGTCAATCGCGGGCTCGCTTTCGGAACTCGTAACGACGTCACTGGAAGACGACACTTCGACAGAAGACGAAGATTCATCGCTAGAAGAAGATTCTTCTTCGGTCGAATCAGCGGGTTCTACAGCGGGAATGTACTTTTCAAATGCAGGAACTTCGTCAACGTAATCCAGGCCTTCAATATTCTTGCGAATGGAATCAAGCTTGCCGTCTGCGGCGACAGAGGCGGCCCATTCAGCAATTTCGGCCTTGGTCGTAGAATCTTTCCACTTGCCGCTTTCGGCAAAGGAATCGTCGAACTTGTCGAGGCGCTTGGCAAGCCCATCTGCATCTGTTCCGGACTGCATCATCACGCTTACGGCGAGGAGTGCTGCGTTTCCGTTACCGGATTTAAAGACATTCAACTCTTCCGATTCGTCAAATTCACCCTTGATATCGAATGTAGCAAGGACTTCCTTTTGCGCCTGAGTTTTTGCATCGGCAAAAGACTTGCTCTTTTTTGCAACAAGGTGCTTCACGCGTTCGTATTCCAACTGCGTAAGCATGTTGACATTCACGTTCTTGCGATCCTTCAAATCGGTAATCGCGCGGATCGTAACCGCGTTCTTGGACTTTTTGCCGGTCAATTCGTTAAAATATTTGCCCGAAACTTCGAACAAAGCGCACGTCGACGCAAAAGACATACTGTCAACGGCAAAGTCGCCCTTATCGCTCTTGACTTCGGTTTCAAAAATTTCGTCCGAAAGTTCCATGGTCTTACAGTCAATCCCCTGCACCGTCACGGTAGCGCCCTTCACGAACGGGCCCTTCTGGGCAACGCCAGCAACCTCGACATCCTTAAGAGCCACAAAGCCGGCATCTTCCGAGACGCCGCCTGCAACGCCCTTGTCATCGGTACTGGAGCATGCAGCAAAGAGCGACATGCCTATAAATGCAGAAGCAAAGGCCAAGTTTTTCTTGGTCATCTTGCACAAGTTATTTTTCATTGTCTCCTTCCTTCTTAACTGAAGTCTTGCTTTCTTTTGCCAAAGGTTCACTCAGCGGGAACAGTTGCAAATTCAATCGGTAAACCTGTTCCGTCTCGTCGTCTTCCGAGGCAATCGCGATAATTCGGCGGCGGCAATCCGCGAGTTCCTTACGAATCCGTTCGTAAGATTTACGGGTGAGGCCCATGGTAAGGCCCGACATGTCGCGTTCCGAAAGCGGTAAATTGATTGCCTTTACGGCGAATTCGCCCATCTGGCGCTGCAAATCGCGGGCAGCCACAGGCACGGCGTCTACAGAGCCCATCGAAATCGCCTTGTCCGTCTGCTGGTAATTTCCGTTTTTGTCTTTTTTCAAGAGCTTTGCCCGCACCAAAAAGTCGAGCGTCTCCGTGACTTCGGCAGCGGTTATCGCGGGCTTTATCGCATGAGCCATTTCTAGCGGCTTTGCACCGGGCATATTTGGCGCAAGTTCTCGCAGCACCACGTTTTTCCACGATTTAAAATAATTGAACTCTTCGACCCCTAGCACACGCACCTTGTGAGCATTCGCAAGCGCACAGCGTTCCTCGAACGCGGCTCGTTTCGCCTCGTCCCCCTTCGCATGCGCGTACGAAACCATCAGCACAAAGTACGTGTGTTCGAACCCCACCAACCCCATAGCACTCGCTACGGAACCTGCAGCCCCTACGCTCAGGTTTTTCTTTCCCTCGCAGACATACTTCAGATATACCGCCGATGAAAACCCCGCGTCTCGCGCAAAGTCTCGCCAGGTAAACGCCGAAGTACGCTTGCGTTCATCGTAATAGTCCTGAATGAACTTACGATAATCGGTATATTCTACAATCTCCTTCATGGTCACAAATATAGACAAATTTTGATGATTTAGAACACAAATCTACTATTTACTTTTAAAATTTACCATTTTTGTCAAAAATTTTAAAAATTTAAGCAAAACAGAACACAATTTCGTATTCCAAGGACACGGGACTACCATCCTATCGACATTTCACTATACTTTTAGTATATTACTAAAGGTATATTACCAGAAGTATAGTGAGGTCATCGTGAAAAACCCGTTTTTGCTAGAGCCCTACACATCAAAGGAACTGTTCTGCGACCGCGAACAGGAGCTCAAAGAAATCGTCTCTCTCTTAACGAATGGCTCCAACGTGACACTCATTTCGCCTAGACGTTACGGAAAAACAGGCCTAATTTTCAGAACATTTGAAGACCTCCGCGAGAAAAAATGCACCTGCATATATGCAGATATTTTCTCAGCTCAAAACCTAGATGATTTTCTCAAGATTCTTTCCGAAGCAATCGTTAATGCCGTAACAAGCGAGTCCATAATAAAAAAATTCTTCAACGCCCTTAAAAACGCAAGGCCCACACTCAGTTACGATCCCATTTCCGGTAGCCCACAGGTTTCGCTTTCATTCCTAACAGACTCGCAAAAACATCCTACACTAAAATCCATTTTTGATTTTCTTGAAAAACAAGAAACGCAAATCATTTTTGCTATTGACGAATTTCAACAAATAAGAGAATTCAAAGAAACAAATACCGAAGCCCTACTGCGGACATACATCCAACAATTACACCATGTAAAATTCATTTTCTGCGGAAGCAAAAAACATTTAATGGCAGACATGTTTACCAACGCAAAGAAACCTTTTTATGAAAGTTCAAGAACAATCTATATCAACCGTATAGATGCAGATAAATACAAGGCATTTATTACAGGTCTCTTCAAAAAGGCAGGCAAATCCATTGACGACGACGCCGTCGATTTTATCTTGGGTTGGACAAAACGGCACACTTATTACACTCAATTCGTCTGCAACCAGGTTTTTGCGGATTCATCCCAAAGGATTACGTTAGAAGATGTAAAAAACGTCGCATCCAGAATTCTTCGGTTCGAAACAACAAACTTCATAGAGCGTCGCAATCTGATTACCGAGAAACAGTGGAAATACCTCGTCGCAGTCGCCAAAGAAGGCGAAGTCAAAAAGCCGACCGCGGCAGATTTCTTGATGAAATACAAAATCGGAAACGCGGCCACCGCAAAGAAAATCCTCACTGCCCTTGTCGAAAAGGAACTGCTGCTAGAGCAAAGCGACTTAAGCGGGAAAGCTTATAGTGTCTATAACGTATTTATGTCCCGCTGGATGGAATCGCTTTAAGCACACAAAAAAAAAACTCGCTAGCGTCCTAGCGAGGTTTCCTCTCCTAACCTTCCCCCTGCCCAGCTCTCGGGTCCAAACCGGGGGAAAACAAATGTATTTTACTTTGTTTGTACTAGTTCTTCACGCAACGCACGTAAGCTTCTTTTAGCGGTTCTTCTTCAACACGATAATCGTAGGGAGAGACTTCCACATAATAGTCACCTATCGGCGTCGGAGTAAGATAACTTTCAATTTCTTCGCGTTCTTCTTCATCATCAATTACTTCAAGCAAGAGCTGATAGTAAGCCGCCTCATCTTCGTCAATCTCTCTCATATGGTAAGAACCTTGCTTGTAAGAATGGTAATAGACTTCCAAGTACACCGTATCCACCGGCATAAGGTTAAAATCAAACTTGTTGTAGTACACGCCAATCAAATCTTTTCCAAAGGCGGCATCTATATCGGAAGTTCTCCAGTTTTCGTTAAGCAAGTTTTTAACGTCGCCAACATAATCCACCAAGGCTCTCCAATCCTCGGTACTGGACACATGCCAACCTTCAGGACAGACTCCCTGGTGAGTTTCACCAATCAAGCTGTCGTCAACGACATCCGTCATGTACTTGTTATCAATTTGCATGGCTTCCGTCCAAGTATAGAGACCATCAGATTCATACTTGAGTTCTTCGGCCATCCATTCATACTTTTTCCCTTCGTATTCAAAGCTCACGGTCTTGTACTTATGTCCGTCGCGCGGGTCGGTCATAGTTCCCGTTTTGTGGTCAACCGGAATCTTGAGAGAATCGATATATCCCTTTGTCTGCAAGTCCCAATAATACCCATTGCAAAGGAAATAGCCGGATTCAAGATGATCACCGTCAATATCGATAGCCTTATCGAACTTTCTGTATTCGCCCCAAAGGTCGGCAGTACAGAGTTCAAGGTCCATGTAATTCAGGAACACCAAAATGCCAAAGTCGTATTCGCTTTTCAAGAAACGGATACTGATATCATCCGGATTAGCCTCGTCCTTTCTCTTGATATCATCTTCGTCTACATCCATCATGTTGCTCCATTCCTTGGCAGAGCTATAGCCTTCGCCAGCAAGGAACTGCATGATCGAATCCGCGAGAACGCCGTCGTCTGCGAAATCGTTGGCATATCCGTCAATGTATTCTTGCAACTTGGAGCAATCGAGATCATCTACGGCATTATACCAGTCGCGCCAAGCATTCCATTCCGGCTGCTCGTCGATGATTCGGCTGATATTGTAGAGAGTTCTATCACCATCTGTTGAATTGTAGATATTCAAGTCTTCTGCAGAAGATATATCGATCTTGACACCGAATGCGCCGAGGACTTCCTTTGCAGCCTGTTTCTTGGCTTCGGCGAAAGACTTGCCCTCTTTGACCAGATTCAGCACGCGCTTGTATTCAAAATGAGTCAAAAGGTTGATGTTTACCGTTTCGCGTTTTTCCAAATCAGATACGGCATCGAGACGCATCGGGCAGCTAGATGCCTCACCCGTGTATTCACGCTCATAGTGACCCTCTACAGAAAGAAGCGCGTACTGGCTTTCCAAATCGATATTGTCAAACTTGAAATCGCCCTTGTCACTGATAGTCTTGGTGGTAAATTCTCTACCGGTGGGTTCGAAATCTCCCCTATTCGAGGTTTCCCTAAGCGTCACGTCGGAGCCCTTTACAAACGGTCCCTTCTGCGAAACACCCGCAAGCTTTTTGTCGGAAATGGCGATAACGCCTTCCGCTTCTTCGCTCGTGCCAGAGGTCTCCATATTGGAGCAGGCGCCGAGCAACGCCGTCAAAGCAAGAGCCCAAACCGCCCCTGTTTTTCTTTCGTCAAAAAAGTGAATCATGTCATTCTCCTTTACCCAAATCAGTCGGGTCACAATTTAATTTTTCAGAGAGGGGGAAAAGCTGCATGTTCAAACGGCAGACCTTTTCCACTTTTTTGTCGGCCGAGACAATCGACACGATGCGCTTGCGGCACTCCGTGAGTTCCTCGATGACCTTTTCATAGCTTTCGGCAGTCATGCCCATGGTAACACCGCTAAAGTGGCGTTCCGAAATGGGCAACTTGTCCAAAGCCTCGAGCGCAAATTCGCCCATCTGGCGCAGCAGCGAATGCACCGCCACCGAAACCACCTTCAAGCGCCCCGTCGTAATCGAATGACTCGTCTGGTGGTAAATGCCCTTGGCATCTATCGTCAGGAATCCGGCATTCAAAAGGAATCGCAAACTGCTGCTTACGTCAGCTGCCGAAATAGGCAACCGGCAAGCCTTCGCGATTTCGTGCGGTTTCGCCCCGGGCATCGCCACGGCCAATTCACGGACCACGGAATGTTTCCACGTTTCATAGAACGTGTACATCTCGCTGCCCAGAATTTTCACGTGATGCGCAGAACTCAAGGCCTCCATTTCCTCGAAGCACTTCTTTTTCTCTCGATCTGTCTTTGCGTTTTCGTATCGAACCATCAAAACGAAGTAGTCGAATTCAAACCCCAGCAACCCCATTGCCAAGGCCGTTTTCTTTGCTCCCTCTTCCCGAAGTCGAGTCTTACCGTCGCAAACAAGCTTCAGGTAGGACCCCGATGCGAAACCCGCAATCTTCGCAAACTCGCGCCATGTAAACGCCGAGGTGCGCTTGCGCTCGCGGTAGTAATCGAGTACGTACTCGCGATAGTCTTTGTATTCAATAACTGATTTCATCATGACCATAAAATAGAATTTTAAAAAACGCCATGCAACATTTTTCTTAAAACAGAATTTGTGTTTTTAAGCAAATTTTGCCACTTTGTATCCGAATGCAAAAATTTTTATCAATCTATAAAACAAAGTTCAAAATCCATGAAACAAAATCCCCAAAACACAAAACAAAAAGGCTCCCGCATTTCGCGAGAGCCCTCAATTCACTTTTAAAGGTCGTATTTTACCGCTTCAGCAGCATTACCTTGTCTGTCACACGGCCATTCACCCGCAGCACACCGATATAGCGACCGCGAACGACACCCTCGGCAGCGACAGTTTCGAAATACTCACCCGCTGCACGGCGTCCCAAGTCAAAGGCCTTCACGACGCGGCCCTGCATATCCATGAGCAAGAACTTTACCGCACCCGCGTCAGGAATTCCGAAGTGGAGAGCCACATGAGCGTCGCGGAACGCAGCACCGAGCGAATGCATCACCACGACATTGCGAACGCGGGCACCCGTCGTTTTTTCAATGGTGAGTTCAACGCTGGCTGTCCTGCTCCAGAGCGTATCGGAATCGAAAAGGATTCCCACACGGTAAGAGATGACAAACGTTCCGGAAGGCGATTTTTCGTTTTCCAGAGAATCGAGCAAGGCCTCACTTGCAGAATCCAGCTTAAGCACCTTCTTCGCCGTAGAATCCATCACGAAGGCGCCCGCAAGCAGTTCGGCACGGATATCCTTCGCGAGAGGTTTGGCGCTATAGAGAAGTTCCCCATTCGAAGCAACCGGCGGATTCGGCATATTGCGAAGCTGCGGGTAACTCATGCCTTCGGCGATGTACCAGACCGAATCAAAGTCGAATGCGGCGAAAGACTTCTGCATTTTCATCTGAGCATCGGTCAGGCCCTTTCCGACAATCATTGAATCACTGCAGGCTTCGGCTAAATAGTAATACTCATCCGAGGGCTTCGTTCTTGCAGGCAAGCCATCGCAGAAACGGATGCCGTCTTTAAACGCGCTTCCAGAAGAGTATCCTCTTACCTCTGCATCATTGCCGTTTATTTCGACAAAACCAAAACCATAGTACGAATCTATAGCAAGCACATCACCCGTCGAATAGCAGTCTTCTATTACAGACTGGTTGTTATGGGCAAAGCTACCCGTGCCTTCGACATTTCCTGTAGAATAAGACTGTCGAATTGTTCCATCGTTTCCACCGACAAAACTGGCGGCACTATATGCATTTCCGGTCGCAAAAGAGCGTTCAACCCAGCCTTTGTTGTGGCCGACAAAAGCTCCAGAATAGCTGAACGTTCCCGTTCCTTCAGCGTTTCCGGTGGCATAGCATTCCGAAATAGTTGTTTCGTTCAAGCCGACCAAGCCGCCGACATAATGATCTCCAGCAACATCGACAGATGCATGCAGCCCTTTCAATTCTTTGCTGTAAGCCTTAGCAATCAAGCCACCTACGTAGAGGGCTCCTTTTGCATTGATAACGCCCGACGCCGTAGAATTTTTGACCATTCCGCTATCGACGGCAACAAGCCCAGCAACGCCTTGCACATCATAATATACCGAGATTTCCCCACCATCTTCGTAATAAATGGAGAAACCTTCTGAAGATGATTTCTGTCCAGATACATCGACATTCACAGAGCTCTTATCAATCGTTCCACCAGGAGCATTTAACCCGGCAATGCCACCTACGAAGCCAGAGTTTTCCTTTACGTTCGCCTTAACAGAAACATTCTTGATGGTTCCCCAGTTCAGCGCGGCAACACCGGCGGCACTTGCACCCCCAATCCACTGCGCATCGATTTTGGCATTGGCAATGGTTCCGTAATTCAAGTGTGCAATGCTAGATACGAGTCTGCCACCATTGATTTTTCCTTTAACCGATACATTCTCGATGGAACCATAGTTCCTGAACACGAACCCCGCACTTTGATAAACACTGTCCATCACAATGTCGACATCTACATTCCGGATAGCACCATGGTTCACCGTAGCAACGCCACCTATTTTCATTCCAAAGTCTTCGCGACCGACAGAATAGCCCTTGAACGTCAAGCTGTCTACAACCGCAGATTTGGCAACCGTATCGATAAATCCTACAGTCTTGTTTTCTTTATCCCAAAATCCTGTGTACAGGCTATCGATGCTATGGCCGCCACCATGGAATTCGCCGGTAAAAGCACCGGTATCCTGTTTTGCGTAACCGCCAAGGACAACACCGTAACAGTTGCAGAATTCTTCCAACACATCGTACTTACCAATAGGCTTGAATCCTGTTCCTCCGACGGCAAAACGCTCATCCGTCCTGGAAGCGGCGGCATCGATATCGTTAGCCAAGCGATAAACGGCCGACAGCTTGTATTTTCCGAATCCGATTGATTTCAAGTCTCCGTAGGTCTTGATCAAGAACGGGTCTTTTTCCGTACCGGAACCGGCCATTTTAAGCATCGTCTGGTCAACATCCAAATTCGGATAAATTTTTTCCTTCATTGTTTTAGATATATAGTAAGCGTCGGTAAGCCAAGACACATAGGGATAAGTCGAATCCGCCGTAATATTCCAAGTTGTATCGAAGTCCCAGCCCTTGTAATTTTCTTTCTTGACCATCTGCCGCGTATTGCGGAGTTCCCCTGCAGCCGTCACATTAACATACCAAAGGGTTGAGTCATAATAGGCCGAAGCGTAAGTCGATTTGTTGTCAGCACCAACAAGGCCGCCCCATTTCGAATCGCCTTCGATTTGACCTGCGGCATACGAGTTCTTCACAGTCGCATTGTCCGAATAGCCCGCCAAGCCGCCGACATTCTTTGTTCCCACGACATTTGCGATAGAATAGCAATCCGTTACGCTGGCCTCGCCCAAAAAGCCCACGAGACCGCCCACATGTTCCTTGCCCGAGACCAGGAATCTAGACGCGCTCCTCACGACAGAGCCTGCAGATTTCTTACCGGCAAGAGAGCCAACGTAATTTTCGCCGGAAACATTATACTTGATAAAGATGTTTTCGACCGTAGCACCATTATCGACACCGGCAAGGACACCGACATAGTCCTTACCACGGATGGCACCCCTAGTATTCGCAGGCCCATACGAATAGCTTTCTCCAAGATACGAAGCCGTATCAAAGACAACATTGCTTACCTTGGCACCCTTCGCCAGAGCCCGGAAAAGTCCCACCGAATCTTCGTCGGGGCGATTGATATTCAAGCCTGCAATAATCTTGTTGTTTCCGATGAACACACCGCTGAATTCACCGATCGGCTCGAAGCCCTTACATACAGTACTGTCGGCATTGCAATTTTCCTTGAACGAAGCCGTAGCATTGATATTGCCCATCAGCTTGTAGTAGGCATCAAGGCCGTATTCATATTTACCGACATACTTGAGATCATCGTAATCGTAAATCTTGTAGGGGACCGTTTCGGTGCCGGCGCCGGCGAGCACGTTTACCGTACCGTCGTCTACGAGCATACCCGGCAAAATCGGGTCCATGCCCTTGAAGTACGGATAAGAAACGCCGTTCTGAATTTCCCATACCGTTTCAAAGTCATAATCCTTATACGTCGACTTTAACAGCATTTCCTCCGTCGTCTTGCCCTTTCGGCCAATTCCAGCAACGGTACTGTCAAAGAAACAGGTGCTGTCATCCACCGAACTGCCACCATGTTCAACAATTCCTTCGGCAGCGGATCTGGGAGACTTGATCATGCTTGCCGAATAAACGCGATAGATATTCGGAATCATGTCACCAAAGCTGTAATCGTAATTGTAGCCGATAACGCCACCGACGTCTTCGTGACCCTTGACAACGTTAACGGAGAATGCGTCCGTCAATTCAAAGTAAGCTTCTATGCTGCCGACCAGGCCGCCGACATTCTCTGTACCCTTGACTTTTCCGGTAGTCCCGACATAGGTAACACTATCTGCAATACCGTAACCAATCAAGCCCCCTACGGACCATTCACCCTGAACATCGCCGTTTAAAGACACGACATGGCTCACGACCGCATTGCGCGATTCGCCAATCAAGGCGCCCACGACCCAGGAGCCCACAACCTTCGCATTTTCAAGCGTCAAGTTCTGGATCACGGCACTTTCGACAAATCCAAACAGTCCCGTAAAGTCGCGGGTGGGCTTGTCAATGACCAAATTCTTGATGGTATGGTTCTTGCCGTCAAACGTTCCGTGGAAAATATGCACGCTATCGCCAATGGGTTCAAAATTCAAGCCCTTCGCATCGATATCGGCTGTCAGTTCATAATTACCCAGCAGCGGGTAAGCGATATCGTGTCCGATTTTCTGGAGTTCAGCAAAAGTTGAAATTTCAATCTTGTTCGGGATTGCCACATGGCTCGACGTTCCCCACACCGTATCCTTACCGACGACCACACCAATTCTATAACCATAGTACAAGGAATCCCTGCAAAGGGTGTCGTCTACAAATACCGGCTGCACAGAGCCTGTCCACTTTCCTACAAGCTCACCTTCTACGTCAATGAGCGCGGCAACCGTCGGAGTCCCTTGCCACTTAGCTGCCACCGTCGGGACCGCAATCGGAACAAGTGACTTTTTCGAGAAATCATTTTCTTTCAGATAGGGGAACGACTTGCCATCGTCTATATCCCAGGTTTTAATAAAGTTTCCTGTGGGGCTAGTGCAATAACCTATATATTCGTAATAAGCGCAGGTGTCCGTACCATCGATCACATATTCTTCGTAGCCCACGGTATCCCAGCCCACATAAGAATCCCATTTCAACATCTGGGCTGTCGTAAGGCCAACTCCACCGGCGCTCGAGTCAACGCCCGAAATCTCGGTATTCCAATAAGAGCTAACAATTGAATCGGGAGAACCCCCAATCAATCCGCCGACATCGCTTTTTCCCTGGACCGAAACGACCGCATAAGAATGGAAAACACCCGCATAGGAACCGGCAATGCCACCGACATATTGTTCCCCTTTCACCGAGCCAAAGGCATACGAATTCATCACACGGCCGTCGGTTCCGACAATGCCACCGACATCCGAACTACCTTCAACGTTACCAAGGGCATACGAATACAGAACGGCACCCTTCGCGTTGTCGCCAACAATGCCGCCAATATCATCGTCAAAAGTGTATCCGTAAGAAATCAAGTTCATCAAGGATACGCATGAATAAACGCCTCCCTTGGAGTAGCCCGCTACGCCACCCACATCATCAACATCCGGCATTCCCGGGATAATCGAGCCGGTAGAACGGGTACGCCTCACAGCGCCCGTCAAATAACCGACGATACCGCCCACATCCTTTTTCAAGGCAATGATTTCTGCATCGACAAAGGCGCTATCGAGATCCATGTCCAGCTGGCCGACAATGCCCCCCACCCGCTGCGAACCTTTGATGGTCCCCTGGAAAGAGGCATTCACAATAGTCGCGCCTTCGTTATATTCCTTCGTGGCGTGGCCGACAATACCGCCCACGTAATTTTGCCCTTGGACAAAACCGTTTGTCACCTTGACGTTCCTGATCTTTCCCACGGACTTTGCAGCAACCGTCGCCACATAGTTCGATTCGGACACCCTGCCCGTCACGTTGACATGGTCAAAGTTCAGGTTAGAAACGGAACCGCCCAAGTATGCAATAAAAGCCACATCCCTTTCGCACGGGAGCCAAAGATTCAAGTTGCTGATGGTGTGGTTCTGGCCATCGATATTTCCCCAGAAAATAATGCTGTCGGCGGCATCCTTGTTCTTGCCGATAGGAATAAAGCCGTTACAGCCATCCGCATTGCACATCTCGTTCATCGAAGCCGAAGCATCGATATCCTTGGTCAGAACATAATCCGAAGAGTACAGGTAGGCGCCCGTGCCTATCGCCTTCAAGTCTTCGTAGTCTTCAATCTGGAATGGATTTTTAGCAGAACCGGCCCCCTTCATGGTACCGTTTGCGGCAAAAGACTGAATCGCAAACAATGACAATACGGCCGAAACAACGAACCCAAATTTCATAATTCTCCTCGCTTATTTTAACAAAAATATACATTAATCCCGCCCGTAATACAATGCCCTATAAAAAGGAACCCCCGGCGATTGCCGAGGGTTTCCCTTGATTTGCTTTTGTCGCGACTCTTACCCGTGAGCAACAAAGCCCTCGGGTGTTAACCGAGGGCGGTTGCGAGAGCGAGCGCTCTGGGTACGTACTTAGTACGATTGGGCGCGAGCGGTCTCTTAGCTCAAGCGGCTAATCATGTAACCGGCGCAGACTGCAGTACCGATCACACCAGCCACGTTCGGGCCCATAGCGTGCATCAGCAAGAAGTTCTGCGGGTCATACTTGGCACCTTCCACCTGAGACACGCGAGCAGCCATCGGCACAGCGGACACGCCAGCAGAACCAATGAGCGGGTTCACAGGGTTGTTGGGAGTGCACTTGTTCATGATCTTAGCAAGGAAGAGGCCTGCTGCGGTCGAGAAACCGAAGGCAACCACACCCATAGCGATAATCATGAGGGTCTGCGGACGGAGGAAGATGTCAGCAGACATCGTGAGGCCCACGGAAGTACCGAGGAAGATCGTCACGATGTTCATGAGTTCGTTGGAGGAGGTCTTCACCAA
>JAEEGK010021537.1_pt1 | contig 13614 bp, 11 predicted proteins | sample 8958771 | NCBI WGS metagenome assembly JAEEGK01 (sample SAMN16246547, study PRJNA631951) | gut metagenome | biome: gut microbiome; feature: rumen; material: SC-attached | host: Bos | place: Iran: Karaj | collected 2018-10 | reverse complement strand
CCAACATCCTCAACAAGGCCAAGTGGGCCAAGTGGTGGCACATCTTGGCCATCATCACCATTCCTCTCACCTACTTGTGCAGCTCCAGCGGATGGATCGTGGCCGAGGTGGGACGCCAACCGTGGACTATCCAGGACCTGATGCCCAACAAAGTGGCCATCAGCGATTTGAGCGCAGGTTATGTACAAACGACTTTCTGGATCTTTGCCGTGGTATTCACCGCCTTGCTGATTGCCGACATCGGCATCATCTGCAAGCAGATTTCCAAGAAGTCGAAGACCGATTTAGACACCGTTAACGATTAATCAAGGAGGAACCAAGTCATGACAACATACAATTTATTACAGAATTACTGGTGGCTCATCATGTCGGTGCTGGGTGCACTGCTGGTTTTCCTGCTCATGGTGCAGGGCGGCCAGTCGATGCTCATCCACTACGGCAAGCCCGACAAACGCGCGTTGCTCATCAACTCGATGGGACGCAAATGGGAGTTGACCTACACGACGTTGGTGACCTTTGGCGGTGCCTTCTTCGCATCATTCCCGTTGTTCTACAGCACCAGCTTCGGCGGTGCCTACTGGTTGTGGATGCTCATCTTGTTCAGTTTCGTCATTCAGGCCATCAGCTATGAGTACCGCTCCAAGCCCGGCAATATTTACGGCTCACGCTTCTACGACACGCTGCTGCTCATCAACGGCATCGTTGGCCCCGTGCTGCTGGGAGTGGCTGTGGCGACGATGTTCTTTGGTGCTGAATTCACGGTGACCAAGAGCAACATCCTCAATGTGCAAGGCTCCACCATCTCGCAATGGGGGCCGCAGCACGGCATTGAGGCCATCTTCAATTGGAAAAACCTGCTGTTCGGAGTGATGGTGTTCTTCCTGGCTCGCACGTTGGCATCACTCTATTTCATCAACAACATCGACGATGACGAGGTCAACGCCAGCCAGCGCCACTTGCTGCTCATCAATGCTGGCGTGTTCGTGCCGCTGTTCCTCGCCGTGGTAGTGGTCATCCTCACCTCTCCAGGTGTGGGTTATGACGACGGCGGCAACATGGAGTGGGTAGCCTACAAATACCTGAAGAATTTCCTTGCCCTGTGGTGGACACTGATCATCTTGCTGCTGGGCGTGGTAATGGTGCTCTTCGGCATCGGCAAGACGCTGATGAAGGGCGACTACAAGCAAGGCATCTGGCCCGCGGGCATCGGCACGGTGTTGGTGGTGATGACCCTGTTCTGGGTCATGGGCTATAACAACACGGCCTATCTGCCCTCGTTGCTCGACGTCCAGAGTTCCCTCACGCTGCGCAACAGCTCGTCTAGCGAGTTCACCCTCACCGTGATGAGCATCGTCAGCATCCTCGTGCCCTTCGTCCTGGCCTATATCGCCTACTGCTGGTACAAGATGGACCACCGCAAACTCACCAGCGACGAACTCGACCATACGGACGAGAAGTATTAATGAGCTGTTAGCTTTTAGCAATTAGCTGTTAGCTTTTGACTGTTAGCGCTGATTAACTTACAATAAAATATTATGATGATAAGAAAAAAAGCAATGGGCGTGTGCACACTGCTGTTGATGACTATGGCAGTAACGGCACAGCCACCGCACAATGTAGTAGGATACAACAAGGATAACAACACCCTGACCACGGTACATTACGGTTATGGCAACAGTGTTGACAATATCACTGTGGCAGGAGAAGTCCAGACCACCATCTCGCTGAATGGACAAGGGATGCCGACTGAAGTAGTGAATGACTACGCCACGATGTCACTCAGTTGGGCTGGCACGCAGTCGGTGACCGTCACTCAGCAGGTCAATGGCGAGAGCAGAACAGACAAACTGGCTATGCCTGACGGCGCTGTAACAAACTATCGTGCCGAATATCAGCAATACAAGCAAAACCCATCCACTTTGGACCAAATCGACCAATTTCTGGCTGGCGGTGGTGCAAAATTGGTGGGTGGCATCATTGGCTCTGTCATCGACATGCTGGAAAATCCCATCGGTGCCTGCTTTGCCCAAGCACTTGAAGCCGGCAAGGCCACCGAAAACTCCATCATTCCCATCAACGACCTCCAGGCACTGGAAATAGCCTCCAACCTTAACAAGTCTGTTGCCGACCGCCTGAAGGATGCAGCCGTGAACAGTATATTCGAGAATTACAAGGAATGGACAAACGAGTGGAGTGATCTCGTTTATAAGTGGCAGTTGGAAAAATACCGCAAGTTGAAGGCAGACAACCGCGACGCTCAAGCGTGGCGGCTGGAGTTGGCGAAAACCCTTCTTGACAACGGCAAGACCATCGAAGAAGCCGTCGAGATAATCAATCAACAGCACAAGGGTGGAACAAGTGACCTTGGAGGAAAGCAGAGCGCCAGCTCAAGTGCAGGTACCAGTGCCAGTGGCGGCAGCAGTTCAATTGGCAGCAACGCCAGTGGCACTAACGGCGGAAACAACGGCGGCGGAAACAACGGCGGCAACGATGGCGACAATGATGGCGATAATGATGATGCAGCATTGTTCGATTCACAAATTGTCATTGACCACATCAAAGAGCTTTACAAGAACGACAAACGGGGACTGCCTCCCGAGATGATTGCCGAATGGACCGTCTATGTGGTATGGGGTTATCACAGGATTGTCAACTTCAAACTCAATCCCGACAAAAAAAGTTATACAGAAACAGTGATTCTGGATGGACATGAACGCCATGTCGATAAAGTTGACGACCCGCACATCTATGTTAGTTTCAATGGTGATGACGGATGGGGCGTGGAGAAGGCTGTCATTATCCCCCTTCCCAAGAAGTAAGAATAGGCATAGCTGAATCAAATTCATCAGTGGCACCCACTTCAACAACGGATGCCACTGATACTTTTATGACTAAGCTGTTAGCATTTAGCTTCATGAATGTTGTCAATAATTGTCAACAGGGTTGTTGATGTTGTCTGATGATTGTTTGAAGTATAAAAAAACTGGTGAATTATAACTTTTTTGTATCTTCGCAGCCTGAAAAACAAAAAAAACGACACTTAATCATGAATGTAAAGGTTAACGATATCGTGCGCTTCCTTAATGACGTGGGAGGCGGCAGAGTTTCCAGGATTGACGGTAAGACCGTCTATGTGGAGGATGAGGACGGCTTTGAGCGACCTGCAATGGAGCGCGACCTTGTTGTCGTGGGACAAGCCGGGACCAAGGCATCGGCCTATGAGCGGCCATTGGACATCCGCACCCGACAAGTCGAGCCCGATAAACCCGCACCCAGGCCCCAACCCGCGCCCGAGCCTGTCCTGCCCATCGAGGAGACGCCCGAAGGCGAGGTGTTGAACGTCGTGCTGGGCTATGAAGCCCGCGAAATCAAGCACTTGAACACCACCACGTTCTATGCCTCGTTGGTCAACGACTCGAACTATTTCCTGTATTTCACCTACATGACCCGCGGCGACGGTGAGGGTGAGTGGAAAACCCGCTTCCACGGCATCGTCGAGCCTAACATCATGGTGCAACTCGAGGAATTCGGCCACGACGACTTGAACGACATGACACACATTGCCGTGCAGTATGTCGCCTTCAAGCAGGGCAAGGGTTTCAAACTCAAGAATCCCGCCCTCGTCGAGCAACGTCTGGATGTGACCAAGTTCTATAAGTTGCATTGCTTCCACGAGAACCCCTACTTTGACGTGCCTGTCATCGCAGTGGAGATCGTGACCAACGACCGTCCTGCCCGTCAAATGCGCATTGACAGCAGTGAATTGGAACGTGCCATGAAGGAGAAAAAACGCATGGACCGTCCCCAGCGCAAACCCGTGCAAAAGAAGGTGGACAACAACGGCATCATCGTGCAGGACCTGCACATTCACGAGTTGATGGATAACCTCACCGGCATGACACCCGGTGCCATCCTCGAGTACCAGATGGACAAGTTCCGCGAGGTGATGGACGCCAACATGAGCAAACACGGCCAGCGCATCGTCTTCATCCACGGCAAGGGCGAGGGCAAACTGCGCCAGCATCTGCTCAGCGAACTCAAGCGCCGCTACCCGCGCTGCACCGCCCAAGACGCCAGTTTCCGCGAGTACGGCTTCGGTGCCACCCAAGTCACCATCCACTGATTTTTAAAAACAACTACAACAACTCATACAACAAAATAAAAGGAAAAACAATAAGTACAATAAGTACAAATAATTGGTTTCCAATGACTTGTATTTATTGTACTTATTGTTTTCTTTTTTACTTGATGATGGGGAAACGGAATTGGCGCAGTTGGCGTTCCAGTTCTTTTTCTTGGCCGTTGCAGTACCGGTCGCACAGGGCATGGAACTGCGGTGAATGGTTCAAGTGGGTGAGGTGGGCCAACTCGTGACAGATGATGTAGCGCACCAACTCCTCGGGCAGGAACATGAGATTTCGCGACAACTGGATGACTTTTTTTGCTGTACAGTGACCCAGTTTGCGCATGCCACGCCCCACCTCAAAACCGGCTGGCGTGAGCCCCAATTCATCGGCCACCTGCCGGGCAAGGGGCAACAGGACAGCGTGGGCTTGGACTTCCATTGCACGCCCTATAACACTGGAAATGGTGCGCTTGACATTGACATCGTCAAGATTGGCACTCTCGTGTACCTGCAGGTGCAAAGTATCGCAATCCCAGTGGTTGAGGATATAGCCTGCCATACGGTTCTGTGACTCAATGACCACCCTACACTTGTAACACTCTATGACCTGCCCTATGCGAAATGATACCGACTCGGGGCGCGGCAATCGGCGCAATTGCTCACGATTCATCTCTACCATGCGCTGCAGATCGGCCACAGACACACCCATGGGTGCCCGCATCAACAGATTCCCGTCAGATTGATAAGAGAACCGCACCGAGGTCATGCCTCGGCGCAGTTCCACATAAATCTTTCCGAATTCCTCGTCCTCGATATAGCCTTTCATGGCTTTTAAGTCGCTAGTCTATACCTAACGCCTAAAACCTGATACCTGAAGCCTAAAATTTCGTGATGCCCATGATTTCGCGCACGTCGGCTAATGTCTTGCCGGCACGGGCGCGGGCACGCTCGGCACCCATCTCGAGGACACGATGCAGATAGGCATCGTCATTCTCAATATCCAGGATGCGCTCGCGGATGGGCGTTGTCATGGCAACGATGTCCTCGGCAATTTCCTTCTTGAGGTCACCGTAGCGGATCGAGCAGTTGTTATAGGCCTCGGTAAAGAACTCCACCTTGTCGGGGGTGCCCACGAGTTTGAGAATCGTGAATAGGTTCTGCACCGGTTCGGCCATCGGCTGGTTAGGCTCAGTGGGACCGCCATCGGTCACAGCGCGCATCACCTTCTTGCGGATGGTTTTCTCGTCATCCACAAGATAAATGCAGTTGCCCTCGCTCTTGCCCATCTTGCCGCTGCCGTCCAGACCGGGCACCTTCACGGGTGCACTGCCAAAGTTGAAGTTCTGCGGCTCCTTGAAGTACTCGGTCTTGTAGAACGAGTTGAAGCGGCGAGCGAAACGTCGTGTCAGTTCCAAGTGCTGCTCCTGGTCTTTGCCCACAGGCACAAAGTCGGCACGCTGGATAAGGATATCCACTGCCATCAGCGTGGGATAGGTCAACAGACCGGCATTCACGCGCTTGTTGGTGCTGGCACCGATAATCTCCTTGGCAACATCCTCGTCGTCATCGCCCTGGGTAGGAGCGGTGATACCCAACGCCTTGCGAGCCTTGTCCTTGAATGCGGCGGTGCGCATCAGCTCACCGATGCCCACATGCATGTTGAGCAGCAGGTACATCTCACTCACCTCGGGCACGTCACTCTGCACAAATATCGTTGATTTTTCAGGATCCAGTCCTGCGGCCAGATACTCGGCCAGAATGTGACGCACATTGGTGTGCAGTTCCTTGGGATCAGGGTTAGTTGTCAAGGCATGCAGGTCGGCGATGAAGTAATAGCTGTCATACTTGCCCTCGTTCTGCATCTTCACAAAGTTACTCAACGCGCCCAGGTAGTTACCCAAGTGCAACTGTCCCGTGGGACGTATTCCGCTCAAAACAATCTTCTTGTTATCCATATTCAATTTTTCTGTATTTTCAATTTTAATGGCTGCAAAGATAACAAGTTTTTCTTGAAATCAATGTAAGATTGAGAAAAGAACCCTCATTCTACCATCTCCAGCAGTTGTGTGGCGATGCCGGGGCAAGCAGCCAAGATGCAGATGCCATGGTTCTCGCGGTAACGCTTCACGACGGCGCCCGCTTCCTGCGCGATGAGTTCGCCGGCACATGCGTCCCACTCCTTGAGGTTGAGTTCCCAGTAGCCGTCGAGCCAACCGGCTGCTACATAGCACAAGTCCATCGCTGCCGATCCCAGCCGACGTATGCCTCTCACACGGGGCATCACACGGGCCACGCGGTCCAGATTGTTATCGGGATTGGTCGCTTTGTCATAGGGGAAACCTGTCGAAACCACAGCACGGCCGATTTCGGTCGTGCTCTTGACTTGCAACCGACCATAGGGACCATAGGAACCCTTACCCTTGATGGCCCAGAATTCCTCGTCAAGCGTCGGCGCATAGACATAGCCCATGCGTGTTTCTCCATCCACCTTCAGGCCGATAGAGATGCAATAGGTGGCGATGCCAGCGCTATAATTCACTGTGCCGTCAAGTGGGTCGATGACCCATTGACACCTTGCCGCGCGATGGTCATCTCCGCTCTCCTCGCTCAAGATGGCATGATCAGGGAAATGGCTGTGCAAATAGTCGAGAATCAGTCGCTCACTCGCCTTGTCGGCCTCGGTGACGATGTCATAGGCGCTGCCCTTGTCCTCGATGTTCAAATCACGACGACGGAAATAACCCCTCAGCACCTCGCCTGCAGCCTTTCCCATCTGGCGCGCCCCGTCAAGCCACTGCTGTTCTTGAGCCGTGAGCGCATTCATTCCATTAAAATCATTTTCCATGTTTTTCATCTTTTTTACCTTGTATGTGTTTGAAACCTGAACAATACTAAAACGGGGGCGACTATCGCGCCCCCGTCATGCCTTTAAGCATTAGCTCCCTCGTCACTGTCTGGTGCGATAGGAATCTGGCGCTTGAACACTTCCTTGAATGTGATCAGCGTCTCGCTGCGACCCAAGCCCATCTTCAGGAACTTGTCGTGGATAACCTGCAGCAAGTGGTCGTTGTCCTGGGCATACAACTTGATGAACATGTCATACTTGCCCGTGGTGAAATAGCATTCTACTACCTCGGGTACGGTCTTGAGGCGGGCCACTACTTCATCAAATTTAGAGGGGTCATTCAAGAAAAAGCCGATGTAAGCACAGGTCAGATAACCCACCGATGCGGGATCAATCAAGGAGATGGAGCCCTTGATGACACCCATATTATACAACTTCTGGATACGCTGATGAATTGCTGCGCCCGACACGTTGCATGCACGAGCGATTTCCAAGTAAGGCTTACGTGCGTTCAGGGAGAGCATCTTCAAAATTTTGTAGTCGAGAGAATCTAATTTTGTTGCCATAATCATATAGTTTTAGTAAATAATATGCACAATAAAAACACACTCTAATGTCCTCACATACAACATCTAATTATTATCTCATAACAATGTGTGACATCTTTGTGACTGCAAAGATACAAATTTTTATTGATAAAAATGATAATTCATAAGAATTTTTTATAAAAATCTTCAAATTTTACATCTTTTTCAATCTCCATCATACAGGATTTGCGCACTTATCATTATTTTCTCCCCTGATGACCGCAAGTTGCAAGCACGTTTTTCACTCATTTTTATGTGATTCAAAAAGACCATCAAAAACCGTGTTAAATAAATAATGTGGGTCATTTGGTCAAAGATTCAACAAAAACCATTATCTTTGTCAGTTAAAACAACCATTTTGAGATTTTACACATGGAGTTCAGGACAACAGTCAAGACAGGCGAGAACCGCGCATGGCTTCACCACAGCGACAGCGTGATGCTTTTGGGGTCGTGCTTCAGTGACAACATTGGGGCAAAACTGCAAGGGGCATTGTTCCGCACCCTGGTGAACCCCATGGGCACGCTCTACAATCCCATGAGCATTGCCCGTGGTGTGGACCACCTCATTGACTGCGAGCCGATTGCCGGCCAGGATCTCTTCATGCAGGGCGGCGTGTGGAACAGCTTTGATTTCCACTCTCGTTATTCCCTGCCCGACAAGCAGGCCACCCTCGACCGGATGAACAACCGCATCCTGCAGGGACATGAAATGCTCAAGAGCGCACACTTGCTAACCATCACGCTGGGCACTGCTCTAGTCTATCGCCTGAAGTCAACAGGCAAGATCGTCGCCAACTGCCACAAGGTGCCCCAGCATGAATTTGAGCGCAAGATGGCAACGGTGAACGAGATGGTACAGACGCTCGACACCATGCTCTCGCGACTGCATGAATTCAATCCCGAACTGCACATCATCCTCACGGTCAGCCCCATCCGCCACATTGCCGACGGGCTGGACACCAACTCACTAAGCAAGGCGTCGCTGCGTGTCGCCATTCATGAGGCGATGGCACGGCATCGTGAGTATTGCGACTATTTTCCCGCGTTCGAGATCATGACCGATGACCTGCGCGACTACCGTTTCTACGCCAGCGACATGGTACACCCCAGCGACGTCGCTGTGGAGTACATCTGGCAGGCGTTCCAAGCTACCTACCTCGATGACCGCAGCGCACTGGCTGTGGCTCGCTGTGAGCGCATCCACAAGCGCTTGCAGCACCGCCCGATGAGTGCCAACCGCGAGACCTTGGACCGTTTCAATGCCGACACCGCCAGTGTGGTGCGCAACCTCATGAAGGAATATCCCTATTTGGAAAACCATCCCGAACTCCGACAAGTAATTGACAGACAATGAACTACACAATCACTGAAATAGAGAATGTACTGGAAGTGACTGGCGGGCGCATCATCGACGAGGATGCCATCGTGAGCCAATTACTCACCGATTCACGTTCACTCACGGCGCCCCAGGAAACCGTGTTCTTTGCACTGCGGACACCAAACGACGATGGCCACAACTACATTCCCGACCTGTATGACAAGGGGGTGCGCAACTTTGTGGTGGCCAGCGACTATTTTGCCCCGCCCGAATGCAAAGCGGCCAATTACATCGCCGTGGAATCACCATTGGATGCCCTGCAGAGCCTGGCGATGTTCCACCGCCGCCGTTTCCGTGAACTGCCTGTCATCGGCATCACTGGAAGCCGCGGCAAGACCACTGTCAAGGAATGGCTCTACCAGTTGCTCAAGGACGACTATCGCATCGTGCGCTCACCACGCAGTTACAATTCCCAGATCGGCGTTCCTCTGTCCCTATGGGAAATCGACAATAATACCGACCTCGCCATCATCGAGGCGGGCATCTCGACCACTGGCGAGATGGACAATTTGCAGGCGATGATTCGCCCCACCATCGGCATCATCACCAACCTGGGTAGCGAGCACAACGACGGCTTCGCTTCAATGCAGCAAAAGGCGCAGGAGAAGGCAAAAATCCTGTTCAACTGCGACTGCATCGTCTATTGCGCCGACGATCCGTTGGTGACCCATACCATCGCCCCGCTGGTCGAGAGCGACGTGGCACTCGTCACTTCGTGGTCTCGCAACCACAGCGAGGCACCCTTGCAGGTCGACAGCACCGACCGTTCAGAACGGGAGACAACGCTGCACTACACCTACAATGACGAGCCCGGCCAAGTGACCATTCCCTTCACTGCCGACCGCGACCTGGACAATGCCATCACCTGTCTGGCGGTGCTGCTCCACCTGGACATCGACCGCGACACCATCGCAAGCCGCATGGCAGCCCTCACCCCTGTCGGGACACGGCTCAACGTCATCGAGGGTGTGAACAACTGCACAGTGATTGTCGACAGTTACACCAGTGACTACTACTCTCTCACCCCGGCGCTCAATTTCATGACCCGACGTGCGGGAAACAGACCATGTACCGTTATCCTGAGTGACCTCGCCACCGAGAGTTACAGCGGTGACGAACTATACATCCGTGTGAGCGAGCTGCTCAAGACCAAACGGGTGAACCGCCTCATCGGCATCGGCAAGGACATGTGCCGTTATAACCAGTATTTTAACGACCTGCCTCATGCACGCTTCTTCAACGATACTCAGGAATTCATCTCGGATGTCGCCCGTGGCGACTTCGAGGACGAGACCATCCTCATCAAGGGTGACCCGAGCTTCGGTTTCAGCCAGATTATCGATCTGCTGGAGGCCAAGCAACATCTCACGGTCATGGAGGTGGATCTCAATGCCCTATCACACAACTTCAAGTTTTTCAAGTCACTCATCAAACCGAGCACCAAGACCATCGGTATGGTCAAAGCAAGCGGCTATGGAGCTGGCAGCTACGAAATCGCCAAGACGCTGCAAGACTGCGGCTGCGATTACCTGGCCGTTGCAGTGCATGACGAGGGTGTGGACCTGCGCAAAGCCAGCATCACCATGCCCATTATCGTGCTCAATCCTAATGGGGTGAACTACAAGGCGATGTTCCAATACCGTTTGGAACCCGAACTCTACAGTCTGGAAATGGCCCATGACTTGATCAAGGAAGGCCGCAAATATGGCGTGCAGCATTTCCCCGTTCACATCAAAATTGACAGCGGCATGCATCGCTTGGGATTCACTCAAGAGCAACTGCCCGAACTCATCGACCTGCTCAAGGAACAGGAAGTCATCACACCCGCCTCGGTGTTCACTCACTTGAGCGTTGCCGACGAACCTGCACAGGACGAGTACACCCTCATGCAGTTTGACTATTTTGACACTTGCAGCGAAATGCTGCAGCAGGCATTCGGCCACCAACTCATGCGGCACATGCTCAACTCTAGCGGCACCGTGCGCTTCCCCGAACGGCAGTACGAGATGGTGCGCATCGGCATCGGCTTGTATGGCATCCGCACCCTGTTTGACGGCAGCGAAGATGCACTCATGCCCGTCTCGGCGCTCCGCTCGGTCATCATCAGCATCAAGGAATGGCCCGCAGGCACAACCATCGGCTACGGCCGCCATGGCGTGCTTGAGCGCGACAGCCGCATCGCCACGGTCAACATCGGCTATGCCGACGGCTTCGACCGTCACTTCGGCAACGGCCGCGTGAGCATGTGGGTGGGCGGCAAGCTGTGTCCCACCGTTGGCAACGTGTGCATGGATGCCGTGATGATCGATGTGACTGGTGCGCCCTGCAAGGTCGGGGACACCGTCGAGATCTTCGGCGAGCATGTGCCCATCGAGCAGTTGAGCGAAGCCCGCGGCACCATCCCCTATGAGATTCTGACCAGTGTCTCACCCCGCGTCAAACGTGTTTATTATCGTGAATGATCATGAGAAAATTGATCAACATATTGCTGCTGACCGTTTTGCAGGTGTGCTGCGCCGGAGTGTCCGATGCTCAGGACATCCTTGCAAACGGCATCTACTACAATATCATCAACGAGACCCAGGTAGCGGTGGCTCCCGCCTATTTTGACGGAGTGAACCACTACGAGGGTTGCATCATCCTGCCCGAGCAGGTATACTGCGACGGAGTCAATTATGAAGTCGCTGCCATTGCTCCCCGTGCTTTTTGGCAGTCAGCAGTGACCGAGGTGCAGATACCCAACAGCATCACCATGATCGGTGAGGCCGCCTTTGCCGATGCCGAGGATTTGACCAGCATCACCTTGCCGCTCAAACTGAAATATGTGAGCCGCTACATGCTTGCTGGAACCGCTGTCACTAACCTCATTCTGCCCGAGGGAGTAACCGACATCGGCACCGGGGCATTTGAAGACTGTTCACGCCTGCACACCATTTTCCTGCCTGCCACGCTGCAACGCATCGGCAGCAGGGCCTTTAGCTACTGCAGCAACCTGGACGAAATCTACAACGACGCCTCCACCCCACCCCTCACGATGGCCGATGACGCTTTCGAGGGCTGCAACAATATCCATGTGATGCTGCCTGATGCTGCCACCACGCAACGCTATCAGGACGACGGCATTTGGGGTGACGATGAATTGTTCTCACTGTGGATAGATGAAGGCCTGGCCGTGTTGCCCACCATGCAGCAGGAGAACATGGGTGGTAACTGGACTGCACTGAACTTGGGCAACCATCTTGCCTACAAGGTCTATGGTCCTGACGGCTACCTCTCGGCCATCACCGCTGCCGACCGCTACTTCCTGCCCATCGGAGCGCAGAGCGATGAATATCTGGTGGTGCCCACCACGTTGATGTATGACGAGGAAGACCTCGAACTGGTCGCTACCAACCAACCCGATGCCATCGAGGAAATCGAGCAGGAACCGCAGCAAGATTTCAAGATTGTTGGACTTGACGGCACCATCTACATCGAGGGCGACACCCACGGGTTGTGGACCTTCATCTATGATGTGTATGGCAACCTGTGGTACGAGCGGCCTGCTGTGAATAATACCATCAGTCTGCCCGATCATCGAGTGTATATTGTGAAAGTGGGCGATACCATCCGTAAAGTGCTCTTGTACTGATATGGCACAGCAGGATAACGACATCGACATCAAATACATGCGCTTGGCGCTTGACGAGGCTCACAAGGCGCTCGAACGCGACGAGGTGCCCATCGGGGCTGTCATCGTGTGCAAGGGACGCGTCGTCGGCCGTGGCCACAACCTGACCGAGGCGCTCACCGATGTCACCGCCCATGCCGAGATGCAGGCCATTACCGCAGCAGCCTCGACGCTAGGCGGCAAGTACCTGACCGACTGCACCCTCTATGTCACTGTGGAACCGTGCCTGATGTGTGCCGGAGCCTTGGCATGGAGTCAGATTTCACGCATTGTCTATGGCGCTGCCGACGAGAAACGCGGCTTCCACACCCAGTGCACCTTCCCCTTCCACCCCAAAACGGCGATAACCGCCGGTGTCCTTGCTGACGAGTGCAGCAAACTGATGACCGACTTTTTCAAGAAAAAACGACCGCTAAAAACCAATAAGCAATGAGCAAAAAGTATCTGAAACCACTGTTGTTGTTCGCTGCCATGATGCTGATGGCAACGACGGCATGCGCCCACACCAAGTCAAGTCAACAGGAGAGTGTCGAGCCACCGGACTTGCTCGAACATCGTGTTATATTCCCTGCCGACACCATCGAGGTGATGAGCCAGGCCATGGGCCGCACCATCAAGAATGTCGTTGTCAGGCCTTCAACAACTTATATCATCGAAGAGGACACGACGCGATATCCGGTGCTCTATCTGCTGCACGGCGCCACAGGCTGCTACAGCGACTGGATCAAGAAGGCCGACCTGCATTGGCTGGCCGACCGCTATGACGTCATCATCGTGTGTCCCGACGGGCAGGACAGCTGGTACTTTGACTCGCCCGTGGACCCCAAGATGCAGTTCGAGACCTACGTCAGCAAGGAACTGGTTGCCTATATCGACAGCCACTATCCCACCTATGCCAACCGCTACATGCGCGCCATCACGGGCCTGAGCATGGGCGGCCACGGAGCGTTGTTCCTGGCTTTCCGTCATCCTGACGTGTTCTGGTCATGCGGCAGCATGAGCGGCA
>JAEEGK010021535.1_pt1 | contig 13615 bp, 7 predicted proteins | sample 8958771 | NCBI WGS metagenome assembly JAEEGK01 (sample SAMN16246547, study PRJNA631951) | gut metagenome | biome: gut microbiome; feature: rumen; material: SC-attached | host: Bos | place: Iran: Karaj | collected 2018-10 | reverse complement strand
GCGGGGGACACCGTCACCGAGGGGCAGAACCTCATGGTGCTGGAAGCCATGAAGATGGAAAACGAGATCCTCTCCCCCAAGGCGGGCAAGGTGGCGCAGGTGGCTGTTTCCAAGGGAAGCACCGTCGCCACCGGGGATCTGCTGGCCGTTATCCAGTAAGCGTCCGTTGTGAATCAAAGCAAATCGCAGCCCGATCCGGCTGCGATTTGTTTATCAACAGAAAAGGAGGCTCCTCATTATGAAGCTCAAGGTCGGAGACGTCATTCCCGATATGCCGGTGACCACCGCCTACGGTACGGCGGACAGCCTTTACGGTCTCATCGGCGGCAAAAACACCCTGATCTGGGCCGTGCGGTATATCGGCTGCCCGCCCTGCCACCTGGATACCCACAGGCTGGCGGAGCGTTACGACCGCTTTCGGGCCGCCGGGGCCAACGTGGTGGTGGTGATGCAGAGCGATCCCGCCGTGTTCCGGGAGGCCACGGAGGGTGAGGAGATCCCCTTCGATATCCTCTGCGACCCGGAAATGAAGTTCTACAAGGCGCTGGAGATCGCGCCCGCCAGGGACATGGAGGAGGCCGCAGGAAAAGCCCTGTGCGGCATGGAAAAGCTGATGGAAAAGGGGAAGGCCTGCGAGGCCCTGGGCTACACCCACGGCAAATACGAGGGAGACGAGCTGCAGCTCCCCGCCGTCTTCGCGGTGGACGGGCAGGGCAGGGTGAAATATGCCCACTATGCCCGCTACATCGCGGACCTCCCCGACTACGACGAAATGCTCCGCTTTATGGAGGCGCTGGCCTGAGCCCGGAGCCGGAAGAGGTCGGCAAACGGATTGGCGCAGCCTCCGCAGGAGGCTGCGCCAATGATCGGTTGAACGGTTTTCAGAAGCTTCCGTTCCGCGCGCGGCTGCGGAAGGCGGCCAGGTCCTTTTTATAGAGCTTCTGCTTTTCCTTGTCGAAGCCCACGGCCATGGGGAAGCCCTGGCTGAGCAGACAGCCGATGGCCTGCTCCACCGCAGCCTCGCTGTCCAGCCGGGCCACGGCCTCGGCGCCCGTGTCGGTCTTCAGCACCAGGCTCCAGCGGAGCTTGCCCCCCTCCAGCCGCTTGCTGCGGGGGTAGGCCCAGACGATGTCCTTGTTTTCCAGGATGCGGGTGAACAAGGTCCCGAAGACCCACACGAAGTCCCGCCCCACCCGGAGGCCCGCGCCGAAGAGCTCCGAGGAATCATAGTCCGTGAAGAGCCGCTTGCCCTGCTGCCGGATGGCGGCGCGCATGTTCTTCTCCCAAAGGCCAAGGAAGATCGATACCAGCAGAGCGGCGGCCAGCAGGACAAGGATCGCCGCCAGGACCGTGAGAAAGCGCACCGTACCGGCGCTTCGCACCCCCAGGCAGCCCGCGTCCAGCTCGTAGGGGAGGATCACGTCGTCCAGGTAGGCGTCGTAATTCCCCTCGGCCGCACCGGGCCAGGCGGAGACGTCCGTGCCGCTGTAGAGGTCCTTCAGACTCCGGGAATCGATCTGATGGCTCGTGAGCCAGCTGCGCAGCTGCTTTTCCGGGTCCTTCTTCAGCTTGTTCACGGTGCCCGTCAGCTTGCCCAGGTTTGCCTCCAGCACGCTGCCCAGCTCCCCGGACTGCACCAGCTCGGCGGCGTTGAGATAGCGTTCCAGGGTGGCCACGTCCTTCTTCGTCACCCGCACGATGAGGTATTTCCCGTTCAGCCTGCAGGCGGTGTACTCCTCCGTGATCACCGGGTTCCCGTCGTCGTCCTGATAGCCCAGGTAGGTGAACGGGTCCCCCGCGTCCTTGACCGACAGGGTCACGTAACTGCCCGGCAGCTCCTCCGGGGGCACCGAAGCCAGCTCCGCGGGCTTCCGCAGCAGATAGCGGAAGCCGAAGCCGCCGATCCACAGCAGGAAAAAGGCCAGGAGCAGGAGCGCAGCCAGCACGGGAAGCAGGAAGCGCAGATAGCGCTTCCTTATCGTCAGCTTCATTCTCATGGCTTACAGATCTTCAAAGTCGCAGCGGTCCCCACAGCAGCAGCTCAACAGCCCCCTGCCCTTTTCCAGCGCCGCTTCCAGCCTGCGGCGGATGCTGTCCCGGTAATGATACACCACCCAGCAGACGGCGGCCAGCGCCGCGGCGGCCAGCAGACCGGCCAGCAGACCGGTCAGAAGCGATCTCTTTTTCATGGACACGTCCCTCCCTTTCCGATATCGGCCCCATTGTACAGGATGGCCGGGCGCATTTCAAGATTTCGGGGAAAAAAGCGCCGGAAGAGGAAAGATCCTCCGGGCAGGATCGCCCTTCGGGCGGGCATACTGAGGGTACACTTTAATGGGAAGGAAGGATCGACCGTGGGAAGAACGATGTTTCTCAAGGGCATGGGCGCGGGCATGGCGGCGGCGGCCGCCGTCGGCCTCTGCTTCATCCCCCGGCGGCACAAGCTGAGCCGCCGGATCTCCCGTCTGCTGAAGCTGGCTTCCGGCGCGCTGGACGGCTTCGGCGCGGCGCTGGGCTTCTGAGACGCCGGACTGTCAAAAAGCTCAAAAACAACGTTTCGACAAGCATGGGGGAATTGTGAAGGGGGGACGGGAATCCCCCCTTCACGTTAAATCCATGCAAAATCAGAAAAATGTTTTCTGATTTTGCGGCTCCGCGTGTCGACAAAGTGTCGACACGCGGAGCCGCCGCGGGCCACAGGCCTGCGGCGGCGAAGCTTGCGCTGCGGCTTTTAACCGACGGTCATGCTCACGGTGTTGGTCTGAACCGTATTGCCGGAAGCGTCCGTCACCACGCAGTAGACCTGATTGCCGTTTCTGGCCTCGGTAAGCTCGACGGCGTAGGTGGCGGTTTTGATGCTGGACTTGGAGAAGGAGGACGCGCTGGGCTTCTTCACGTACCACTGGTAGGTGAGGCCGTCGCCCGTGGCCACGGCGGTGAAGGAGGCTGTGCTGCCCACGGGGCCGACGTAGTCCGAGAGGTCAGCCACGGAAAGGGCCGCGGCGACGGTCATGCTCACGGTGTTGGTCTGAACCGTGTTGCCGTAGGCGTCCGTCACCACGCAGTAGACCTGGTTGCCGTTTCTGGCCTCGGTCAGCTCGACGGCGTAGGTGGCGGTTTTGATGCTGGACCTGGAGAAGGAGGAGGCGCTGGGCTTCTTCACATACCATTGATAGGTGAGGCCGTCACCCGCAGCCTCGACGGTGAAGGAGGCGGTGCTGCCCAGGGGGCCGACGTAATCCGCCGGCTGGCTGACGATCTCCACGGCGGACCGGATGCGCATGGTGACGGTGTCCGTCTGCAGGGTGTTGCCGTGCGTATCGGAAATGACGCAGTAGAGCTGCCGCCCGGAGTTCGCCGCCGTGAGCGTGACGACGTAGGTGGGCGTCGTGATGCTGGATTTGGAGAATTTCTTCGCGCCCGGGTTCTTCACATACCACTGGTAGCTGATCCCATCGCCAAAGACAGCGTCTGCCGCCACCGAGAACCGGGCTTCATCCCCCTCGGCTCCGATGAAGTCCTCCGGCTGCTCCCAGAGACAGATGTAGTATACATACAGGCAGGCGGCTTCGGAGGTCAGGCTGAGGCCGTCGCGGTTCGTGACCACGCAGCGGTAGAAATAGCCGTTTTTATCCGCCGTGATGGGGACGGAGAGCACGGCGCTGTCGCTGCCGGGATAATTGCAGTCTGCCCAGGTGCCGGCATCCTCCACGAAGTCGGCTTCCTGCCACTGATAGCTGAGCCCGGCCCCCTCGGCGGCAGCGGTGAAAACGGCGGTCTCCCCGGGGGAGCCGTAATAATCCTCGGGATATTCGGTGAAGAGCAGGATCGACATGGTGACGGTGTTCGTCTGCAGGCTGTTGCCGTGACTGTCGGTAACGACGCAGTAGAGCTGCCGCCCGGAATTCGCCCCCGTGAGCATGACGTCGTAATACGGGTCCGTCACGCTGGATTTGGAGAACTTCGTCGCGTTGGGGCCCTTTACGTACCATTGATAGGTGAGCCCGTCGCCCAATGCATCCACATAAAAGGAGGCTGCGTCGCCCTCCCCGCCGATGTAATCCGCCGGCTGCCCCATGATCTCCAGGAGCGACCCTTCTCCCACATATACGTTCCGCAGGAACAGGCCGTGCCAGTCCGCGCCGCTCCGGTCGGCCGTCTGGAAGGTCCATACGATGGTGTGCTCCCCGGGGCCGAGCTGCCGTTCATAGCGTTCCCAATCGTTTGAAAACCCATACAGGCGCAGCAATTCCGTTCCGTCCACCGTAACGAAGGCGGATTGGTTCGCGTAGGAAACGATGCCGCCCTTATGGTCGAAGCCGAAGGTCGCCGCCTCGTCCAGGGTGAAGGTGAGGGTGAGGGTGGATTCGGCGTTTTTCTCGGTCCGGATGCCGGAACGGGCCGTCAGCACCCCGTCTTTCGGCTCAATGGTCCAGGGATAATCCCCGCCGGCGGTGAAGTGGAGGCTGCCCCCCGGCGCGTTGAGGACGCTGTCCAGCAGCGCGCCGTCGTAGAGAACGGCGGCATTGGAGGTGCTGGTCCAGCCATGCCGGTCCGTGAGGACGCAGCGGTACTGATAGCCGATCCTGGCGGCGGTGGCCTTGCCGGTGAGGGTGGCGGTCTTGTTTCCCGTGTGGCTGCTGTTTAGCCAGGTTTCCCCCCCGTCGGTGCTCACCTGCCACTGGTATTGGAGCGCGGAGCCCTCAGCCTCGATGTGGAAGCGGAAGGTTTCGCCGATCTCGGCCCGTTGGCTCGTCGGCTGGCTCTGGATCCTCAGCAGCGTTTCCCCCAGCCAGATTGTGCCGCTGATGCGCTGGTTGTCCCGCCGGTCCGTGACGACGCAGCGGAAGCCGGTGCCGAAAAGCTCCTCCGAGGCCGTGACGGTGATGGCGGCGCTGTCAGCTCCCGGCAGGGTGCAGTCGATCCACGCGCCGCTGCCGTCCATCATCTGCCACTGATAGCTGAGGCCGCTGCCGTAAGCCACCACCGCGATCTCGAGGGTCTCTCCCAGGTCTGCATAAACGTTGCGGTACCGGGCGGATTCCCCGTCGAACGAAAGGGACCGCTCGACCAGGCACACCGAATCGGTGATGAGCATGTCGCCGTGCATATCCGTGAGGACGCAGCGGTACAGGTAGCTGAAGCGGGCCGCGGTGATCTTGCCGGTGAGGGTGGCGGTCTTGTTGCCCGCGTGGCTGCTGTCGGCCCAGGTCACGCCCCCGTCGGTGCTCACCTGCCACTGGTAGCTGAGGCCGGAGCCCCGTGCCGCCACGGTGAAGCGGAAATCCTCGTTCACGCCGCCCCAAAAATCATCGGGCTGCTTCGTGATGGTGAAGTCGCCCTCCGTGAGTATGCTGCCGTATTCGCAGGAGTCGGTGTTGCCCTGCCGGTCCGTGACCATGCAGGCCAGGCTCGCGCCGATCATCTCCGCCGTGACGGTCAGCTCCAGGCGGGCGGTCTGGGCGCTGGGATCGCTGACGTTCATCCAGGATGCCGCCCCGGGCAGCAGGATCTTCCACTGGTAGCTGAGGCAGGAGCCGTAAGCCTCCGCCTCGAAAACGGAGACCTGCCCCACGTTCACCTGGGGGCTGCCGGTGATGCCGACCGCCTGCGGGGCCCGCTCATAAAGATACGGCATTTTCGTGGTCAGCTGCCGGTACCCGTCGTTCACCACGCAGCGGAAGCGGCAGTTCAGGTTCTCCTCCGTGATCACCCCCGTCAGGATGGGGGAATCTGCGCTGCTCTCCGTGCAGGGCAGCCATTCGCTGGAGCCGGGCGCGCGGTACTGCCATTGGTAGGAGATGGGCAGCGTGCCGCTGGCGTCCACCTTGAAGGAGAAGGCGTCGCCCACGTAGCCGTAGAAGTCGTCCAGCTCGCTTTTGTCGTAGGAAATCTTCAGCCCCGTCGCCAGGAGCACGTTGTCGACAGCGAAGCAGTCCCCGGTCGGGTTCACGGAACTGTCCTTCGTATAGGACCACACCAGCGTGTGGGACCCGGCACTCAGGGTGGTGGAAAAGGTAGCCCAGTCGCTGCCTTCGGCGCCGCAGCGGAAGAGCTCCTCCCCGTCCACCGCGAAAACGCACACGTCGTAATTGCTGCCCTCGCCCTGGGCCTTGTAATCAAAGGAGAAGGCCTGTTCCTCGGTCAGCTCGCAGCTCATGCGCAGGCTCGAGGAGCTGCTGGAGAGGCCGGCGTTGCCGGACATGGCGTAGACCCGCCCGTCCTCCTCTGCTGTGATCCAGGCCCGGGTGAGCGGGGAATCGCAGTCTTCGTCGGTGGTGAAGCGGAGGATGCTGCCGAGCTTGTTCAAAGCAGCATTCAGCTCAGGGCTCGCGTCGGCCCCCAGGGCCGCGCCGGGCAGAAGGCCCAGGACCAGCAGCAGCGCGAGGGCAAGACTGAGCAGCCGTTTCGTTCCTTTCATTTCGTTCTCCTTTCCCTGTCCCCGGTTGGGGACAGGCCCGTACGTCGATATCACTTTATCGCATTGTATCATCTTCCGCCGGGGATTTCCACCCCTTCTTCCGGGGTCTGCGCCGCAGGCTCCCGACGGGGGAGCGGTTGGGCGGCGTTTGCCGTCCTTTCGCGCCAAACAGCGCCGCCGCGGGCCTCAGGCCAGCGGCGGCGAAAATGCGCTGCGGTTTTTATCCGACGGTCATAGTAACGGTGTTGGTCGTCACAGAGCTGCCGAAAGCGTCCGTCACCACGCAGTAGACCTGATTGCCGTTTCTGGCCTCGGTGAGCTCGACGGAATAGGTGGCGGTCTTGATGCTGGATTTGGAGAAGGAGGAGGCGCTGGGCTTCTTCACCCACCACTGGTAGCTGAGCCCGTCGCCCGTGGCTTCGACGGTGAAGGAGGCGGTGCTGCCCAGGGGGCCGACGTAATCACTGAGGTCAGCCACGGTCAGGGCCGCGCCGATGGTCATGGTCACAGTGTTGGTCTGCACGGAATCGCCGTAGGCGTCCGTCACCACGCAGTAGAGCTGGCGGCCGGAATTGGCCTCCGTGAGGGTCACGCTGTAGGTGGCGGCGGTGATGCTGGACTTGGAGAAGCGGGTGGCGGTGCGGTTCTTCACATACCACTGGTAGGTGAGGCCGTCGCCCGTGGCTTCGGCGGTGAAGGAGGCGGTGCTGCCCAGGGGGCCGACGTAGTCCGAGAGATCGGCGACGGAGAGGGCCGCGGCGGGGCGGGTCACAGGCTCGGAACAGCTTGCCGACGCGGTGCCCGAGGGGTTGTAGGGCGTGACCATATAGGTGTAGCTGCGGCCGGGGACAGCGCTGCTGTCCAGATATCCGTTGTTGCCGTACCCGCCTGTCTCCGGAACGTCCGCGAGCCACACGTATTCGCCGCCGTCCTCCGAGCGGTGGATATAATAGCCCGCGGCGTTATAGGTGGTTCCCCACAGGATGCGGATGCCCTCTTCGGTGCCCACCGCTGTGGGAGACGGGATACCGATAGGGCGCGGAGGCACGTAGATCTCCACCCGGGAGTCCTCGGTGAAGCCGCTGCCGAAATCGGCGCGGACGCGGTAGATATAGCGGATATTGTCATCAAAGCTGTCGTCCCTGTAGAAGCGATAGGGGTATTCGCTGTCCAAAGTGCTGTAGTCGGGGTGGTCGGGCCCGGCTTCGGCGCGCTCGACCCAGTATACCACGCTGCCGGGTATATCGTCCCAGGAGAGGGTGATGATCCCGTCCGCCAGCTCGGCGGTCAGGTTCTCCGGGGCGGAGGGCGGGCTGACGGTGACCTTCATCTTTCTCGCGTTCAAGGAGGAGGAGAGGGTCACGTTGTCCTGATTCGCGCCATTCACGGCGGCCACCTTGTAGGTGTAGGTCCAGCCGACGGTCACGTCCTCATCGAGATACGGCGACCGGCACGAGGAACCCTCGGCCACGGTCTCCCACTCGATGTCGGAGGGCCAGAAGCTGCCGGGGGCCTCCGCCGCGCCGTGGCGTAGGAGCACGTAGCTCTGGGCGCCCTCGGCTTCGGTCCAGCTCACGCTCAGCGCCGCGCCGGTCTGCGCGGCGGCAACGTCCTTCGGGGCTGCGGGCGGGTTCCACGAGGCGATCTTGCCGTTGGTGGTGGGCGTGATCCAGGCGCTGCAGCCATAAGCGTTTTCGGTGCGGACGCGGTAGTAATATGTTTCCCCCTCCGTGAGCTGCGTGTCCGCATAGACGTAGCCGTGGGTCTGGCCGACGGCGTCGTATTCATAGGGCACGAGGTCAACGGTTTCCCAGCCGCCGTCCCCCGCCTTGCGCTCAACGCGGTAGCAGTCGGGCTCGGGGTTGCCCTCCTCGATGTGGCCGGGGGAGGTCCAGCGGAACTCGATCACCATGCCGTATTGATTCGCCACCAGCGAAGTATTCCGCGGGGCGGGGCAGGCAGGGGCCACGTTCAGCCGGTCGGCAAAGGCGACGCGGCCGTAAACGTCGTCGTCCGGCTGAATGATCCAGTGGAAGCCGGTCCTGTCGCCGCCGGCGGTGATCACGGGCCAGGTGGGATTGGTCGGATCGGTCATGGCGGCGAAGTTCCAATGGTTCCCGTTGGCCGGCTGCAGGATGAACACGGCGTAAAACTCGCCGCTGCCCAGGGCCACGGTGCTGTCGTCCAGGCGCAGGAAGCTGTCGCCCTCCCTGCGGGCAACGTAGCACTCGCCGATGATGGGGGCCGCCTGCGCCCCCGCGGGGGCGTCGCCCAGGTTGGCCCGCAGCTCCTCCGTCGCCTCCGAGCCGGTCATGGTCTCGCTGTAGCGGGCGGCGGCGCGGTCGTAGTTGATCTCGGCCTCCTCCACCCAGAGCTTCTCCGTCACGGGGCGGGGGAGGGGGAAATAGGCAAAGCAGCTTCTGGAATTCACCACGACTTCGGCCGCGTTCTCCGCCGCGCTCATGCCGCCGCCGTTCAGGAGCTTCATGCGCTTCGCTGCGGGCGGATGCTCCTCGCTCAGGGTATAGGGCCACTCCGCATTGGAATATACGCAGAGATAATAGGTTTCCTCCGGGTCGAGAAGCTCCGGATTGGTTATCGTGTCCGAGATCCGTTCATATTTCCCGTCGGCGTTCTTCACGGTGATGCCGCTGTAGCGCAGCTGCAGATAGGCCTGCTCGCCCGCGCCGAAGCCGTGGGGACTGTCGCCGACGGGCTGCAGAAGGTTCCGGAAGAGGGTGCTCGCCTGATCGCGGGTCATCTCCGCCGAGAGCCGCAGCTGCGCAGGATCCCAGGCGGCGAAGACCTGGAACACCTCGGGCCGGGGCGTTACCTCCACGGTGTAGTCGACGGTGCGGGAGGGTTCGTCGACGGAGGTGACCGTTATCGTCAGGGGCTGGGTCTGGGCGTCGGAGATGGTGAGGGTGAAACCGCTGCCTCCATAGCCGGCGACCGAGCTTCCCCCCTGGGCTCCCGATACCGAGAAGGTGCATGCATTGCTCGCCGCGCCCGGCACCTCCACGTCGAATACGTATTTGGAGCCGTCTGTGGGATAGAAATTCCCGTCGAAGGCATATCGCGTGCTGTCCTGCAGCGCGTACAGCGGGGTGATAACGATGCCGGTGCACACCGCCTCCGGGGAATAGGCCGCGAAGTAGGTGGTATCGCCGGTGCTGCGCACGGCCCCGGCCTCCCAGGCCTGGCCGTTCACCGTGAGGCTGCAGCCGCCCGGGTCCAGCTGGAACAGGTGGGAGTTATAGCCGTCGATCTGAACGTCGATCCGGTATTTGTAGCGTGCCCCTGGAACAAAGGGTGCGGACGTGCCGATCCACTTGTTTTGCGTTTCGTCGTAGCGGCACCAGTAGTGGTTGTCGCCGATGGTCCATACCGCGTCGTCCGGCACGGTGAAGCTCAGCGGCAGGGAGCTTTCCCCCGGGATGGGCACAAGGCTGCCCTCCGCTGCCGCCGAAACCGCGCTGACGATCTCCCGGTCCCCGGAGGCAGGCCAGGTGCGCCCCACGCTGAGGGCGACGTCCGCCGTGGCGCCCGCGGCGTCCGTAACGCGGATCACCAGGTCCGCATTCGTGCTTATCGCCATATCCGGCGTTCCGCTCACGGTGCCGTCCGCCGAAACCTGGAGCCAGTGGTCGTTCACCCGGGAGAAGGTGTAGGGCGCCGTGCCGCCCCAGACGTAATCGGCCACGGAGAAGGGCTGGATCGCCGTGCCGCAGTGGGTTTCGGGGATATCGAAATCCGCGCTGTAACGGAAGGTCAGCGGCGTTCCCGGCGCCGCCTCGAGCACGTACGCGGGAGACATGATCCAGGCAAAGGAGTAGCTTGCGTACCAATAGCTGCGGGTGCCCAGGCTCCAGGTCTCCCCGTTGATGGTGACGGGGATGGAATCGGGAAGCCCGTCGTCGCTGCAGGGGAGGCGGTATGTCTGAGCCGCCGGCTGGTCGATGCGGACCTGCGCCGTATACTGCCAGGTGCCGGGGAAGAAATCGCCGAAATGATAGATGCTCTCCCCGTTCCTCATCCAATATCCGGAGCCGGTGGGAAAGCGGTAGGGCGCGCCCTCCGGCGCATTGAAGCCGATGCTGCTTTCCGTCCACTGGTCGCCCACATTGGGCGGGAAGGTGAAGCTGCTCGTCCCCGTCACATCCGTGACGATGATGCGCGGATCATCGCCCGCGCCCGTGGCCCCCAGGGCCGCGCCGGGCAGAAGCCCCAGGGCCAGCAGCAGCGCGAGGGCCAGGCTGAGCAGCTTTTTCGCTTGCTTCATTTCGATCTCCTTTCCGTGCCCCCGTTTCCCCGGTTGGGGACGGGTCTGCACGTCGATATCGTTCTATCGCATTGTATCATCTTCCGCCGGGGATTTCTACCCCCTCTTCCGGGCTTCGCGCCGCAGGCTCCCGCAAGAGGGCAGCCGCCGGGAGGCCGCTTCCGAAACAGCGCCGCCGCGGGCCTCATGCCCGCGGCGGCGTCATATCGTTCGCTTTATCCGATGGTCATGGTCGCGGTGTTGGTCCGCACGGTGTTTCCGCTGCTGTCCGTCACCACGCAGTAGACCTGGTTGCCGTTCCGGGCGGCGGTGAGGGTGACGGCGTAGGTGTCCCCCGTGATGGCGGATTTGGAGAACTTCGCGGCCGTCGGCTTCTTCACGTACCACTGATAGCTGCAGCCCTCGCCATCGGCCGCGGCGGTGAAGGAGGCGGTGCTGCCTTCGGGGCCGACGTAATCCGCCAGAGGGGCGACGGTAAACGCCGGGCCCAGGGTCATGGTCACGGTATTGGTGCGCACGGCGTTGCCCTCGGCGTCGGAGACCACGCAGTAAAGCTGCCGCCCGGCGTTGGCTTCCGTCAGGGTGACGGAGTAGACGGCGGAGACGACGCTGGATTTGCTGAACTTCGTCGCGGTGCGGCTCTTCACGTACCACTGGTAGCTGAGCCCCTCGCCCTCGGCCGCGACGGTGAAGGAGGCGCGGCTGCCCACGGGACCCGTGTAATCGACCGGCTGGGTGAGGATGGAGAGGGACGCGGGAAGGGCGGCGTTATAATGCATCGCCGCGTTCGTCAGCGGCTCGTTGCCGGAATTGATCGTGACGGCGGACCACTGTTCCTCCGTCCCGGCGAAGTAGACGTCCGTCAGCGCGCTGCAGTCCCGGAAGCAGTAAGAACCGACTCTGGTCAGCTCCGCCGGGAGGGCGACGGCCCTGAGCCCGGTGCAGTCCCTGAAGAGATAGCTCTGCAGCGTTGTGAGGCTCGCCGGGATCGTGATGCTCGTCAGACCGGTGCAGCCTCTGAACGCTTGGTTCCCCAAGGTCGTCACGCTGCCGAGGTCCACTTGCGTCAGCCCCGTGCAGTTTTGAAATGCAAGGGTCCTGATCTCCGTCACGGTGGACGGGATCGTCACGCTCGTCAGACTGCTGCAGCCGTCAAATAATTTATCCGGGATCACCGTCAGCTTCCCCAGGTCCACGTTGGTCAGGCCGGTGCAGCCGCTGAACGCATTGCTTCCGATGCTCGTCACGTTGTTCAGATCGACGTGCGCCAGGCTTGTGCAGCCGCTGAATGTGGTTTTCGAGAGCATCGTCAGGCCGGGCGGGGCCGTGAAGGTCTCCAGGCTTGAGCAGTTATTAAACGCAGAGGTTCCGATGCTCGTCACGTTTGGCATGACGACGTCCGTCAGGCTCGCGCAGCCGTTGAACGCACCGCTTCCGATGCTCGTCACGTTGTTCAGATCGACGTGCGTCAGGCTTGTGCAGCTGCCGAATGTGTTTTTCGAGAGTATCGTCAGGCCGGGCGGGGCCGTGAAGGTCTCCAGGCTTGAGCAGTTGTGAAACGCAACGTTTTCGATGCTCGTCACGTTTGGCATGACGACGTCCGTCAGGCTCGCGCAGCCGTTGAATGCAGAGACTCCGATGCTCGTCACGTTGTTCAGATCGACGCTCGTCAGGCTTGAGCAGCCATAGAACGTATAATCCCCGATGCTGGTCACGCCGGGGGGGACCGTGACGGCCTCCAGGCTTGAGCAGTTTTGAAACGCATAGGTTCCGATGCTCGTCACGTTCCCCAGGTCGACCTCCGCCAGGCTTGTGCAGCCCTTAAACGCATAATTCCCGAGGCTTGTCACGCCGGACGGGAGAGTGACGCCCGTCAGCCCGGTGCAGCCCTCGAACGCACGGTCCCCGATGGCCGTCACGGCAGCGCCGCCCAGCAGCTCCGGGACGGCGAGGTCCGTTCCGCTTCCGTTATACCAGCGGACGACCGCCTCGTTATTGCTGACGAGGAAATGATAGCCGTCCTGGATCTGCACGTTTTCCCATACGGCGTACAGCGTCAGGTCATTTGCGAGATAGATCTCGTCGCCCCCGAGGTGGGCGGGTCCGCCCACCGGAGACAGAGACCAGCCGAAAAACTCGAATCCGTCCCGGGTCAGCTCCGGGAGGACATAGAGGGTGGGGTGTCCGAACGTAAACGCTGAGGTCTGACCTCCGTCATAATTCTCATCCAGCGTGAAGGTAAAGCTGAACTCTTCGATCGGTTCGTCCGCCAGGGCCGCGCCGGGCAGAAGGCCCAGGGCCAGCAGCAGCGCGAGGGCCAGGCTGAGCAGCTTTTTCGTTTGCTTCATTGAAAAACTCTCCCTTCTTCCGGCACGCGGCGCAGTTCCCGAAGGAAAAGCCCTGCCGCGGCCCTTGCGGGGACGCCCGCAACGCCGGGAGAGCCGTCTCCCTTTTTTTCGAGACGGCTCTCCGATGTAACTCAGGATATTGTGGGAGCCGAAAGGCTTACATGCTCAGCTCCGTGCGGGAGATCAGGTCGTTCTGTCCGGTGCGGTGCATCTCCACGAAGTAGACGCTGAAGCCCGCGATGCGCACCACCAGGTCCCGGTATTCCTCCGGGTTCTTCTGGGCGGCCCGCATGGTATCGGAGGAGACCACGTTGATCTGCACCTCCATGCCCAGCATGTCGAAGAAGTAGGTCTTCAGCAGGCTGCGCATCTTCTCGATGCTGTCCGCGCCGTTCATGCAGCTGGGGCTGAACTTCAGGTTCAGCAGGGTGCCGTTGGCAAACTGCCGGTAGTCGATGTCGCCCACGCTGAGCAGCACGCCGGTGGGACCGTTCTTGTCCATCTGCTGCCTGGGGGAGACGCCGTCGGCCAGAGGCTCGCCCACCTTGCGCCCGTCGGGGGTGG
>JAEEGK010021534.1_pt1 | contig 13615 bp, 7 predicted proteins | sample 8958771 | NCBI WGS metagenome assembly JAEEGK01 (sample SAMN16246547, study PRJNA631951) | gut metagenome | biome: gut microbiome; feature: rumen; material: SC-attached | host: Bos | place: Iran: Karaj | collected 2018-10 | reverse complement strand
GATTGGGGATTGGGGATTGGGGATTGGGCCCAATCCCCAATCCCCAATCCCCAATCCCCAATCCCCATTTCTAAATTAAGTGATTCCATAAAAAATAAATTAAAAAAAAAAAAAAAAATATTGAAAATAATAATAAAATATTAATAATTAAAAATATTATTTTTTATAATTCGAATTAATCAAAGCATTTTTTAACAAATTATCCAAAAAACTCACATAACCATTAACAACCATAATATTACATAAAACATTATTTAAATTTTCATCTGTATAAAAAATCGCATTATTAACTTCATTTTCGCCCAAAAATTTCATTAATTTCATTTTATCAAAACATAAATTACAAATAAATAATTCCGGTGAATAACGATTATTATCATCTTCTCCAATATTATAAATAGAAATTAATAAAGGTTCATATAAATTACTAGTTGGAATTTTAAATGAAAATGTATCTGCTTTTCCTTTATGTAAAATATTCGGTTGCATTGTTTGTGTAAAAGTTGAATAATTATTATTAAAATTATTGCTTGTGTTTGTTTGATTTATAGAAAAATTTTTTTTATTTAATTGACTATTGTTACTAATATTAAAATTATTTAAATTTGTGTTGGAAATTTGTGAAAATGGAACATATTTTTTCATTTCTTCTGATGCGATGTCTAATTTTGTTTTAAAATATTCTGTGTTTACGTTTGTTGCTCCGTAACGACCTAAATTTAAATAATATGCTTTTTCGTAGTTTTTTAAAACGTTTGTATAATCTTTTTTTAATGAATAAATTTCAGCTAAAAATTCTAAAATATTGCTCATTTTTCTTGTTTTTCGATTATCTTTATTATCATTTTTTTTTTCTTTATTTCCTTTATTTTCTAATAATTCTAATGAATTATTCGCATAAAATTCACTTTTTTCTAAATCATTTTGATAAAATTTAACAACAGCCAAATAAAAATTCGAACAAGCTAAATTATAATTAGATAATTTTAAATATTTTTGAACTTCAATAATTTCATCCAAATTTTTTTCAGAATCCGCAAAATTTTTTTCATATTTAAATAAAATATTAAAATTACATTCTAACAATAATAATTTTAAACTCAAAGGATAAGCTAATTTTTCGCCTAAATTTTTATCTTTTTTTTCAAAATCAGAAATTTCTCCAAAAATTTTTAATAAAAAATCACTAATAACTAAACCAATGTCAATAATTTTTTTTGCTTCTTCAATAAAATTAAATTTAATTAATTCTGAAGAATAAGAAGAAATTTCTTTTATTAAATCATCAATTACAATAATGTCTTCTTTTGATAAATTAGGCGAATTTGATTTTGAAATGTGCATTAATTCATTGTAATAAGCGCGACAAATTTTATTAAAATCTTTGAATGAATTTTCTGTTGATGGTGATTTTGGAATTTCATTTTTATCAGTCATTTTTTTAATTAAATTTTTTGATTTTTTTTTAATGAAAATTAATAATAATAAATTATTCATTTAATTTAATATCGATTTTTTAAATGGAAAGTATTTTTTTTGAAGAAATAACAAATAAAAATAATAAAAATTCAAATGAAAAAAATAATATTATTGATTCTTTTATACAAATTAATGAAAATAAAGAAGAAAAATTTATTTTATTAGAAGATGATAAAATTTTAAATTCATTAACAGAAGAAGAATGGAAAAAAATAATAAAATCACACAAAAATTTAAGTGAATTACCAAAAGAAAAAATTTCATTAATAATCAACAGTTTAGAAAATGGAATAAATTCAAATTTACGCGAATCAATTTGGAAATTAATTTCAAAATCAGAAAATTTAAAATTAAATCACAAAAAAAATTATTATTTTCAATTATTAAAAATCGAAAACACCGAAATTGAAAATAAAATAAAAAAAGATTTAGAAAGAACTTTTATTTCAAATTCATTAAATTTAAATAAAAATTCTTTATTTAATATTTTAAAAGCTTATAGTATTTACGATAAACAAATTTCTTATTCGCAAGGCACAAATTTTATTGTTTATGTTTTATTAAATGTAGTTAAAAATGAAGAAGATTCTTTTTGGTTGTTTGTTTCAATTATGATTGAAAAAAAATGGCGTTTAAATTTTTTAAAAAATAATAATTTTATTATTATTTTATTAAATAAATTTTTACAAAAACTTCAAATAAATTTTCCTTTAATTTATAATCATTTTGAAAAAATTAATTTTATTGATTCAATTCCTGGAATTTTTTCACAATTTTATTTAACTATTTTTTCATATGAAAACATTCCTATTGAATTTTCCTTAAGAATTTTTGATTTATTTTGGATTTTTTCTGATGAAATTATTACAAATTCTTTAATAAATATGTTAAATTTAGAAAAAAATGAAATATTAAAAATGGAAAAAGATGAATTGTACATTTTTATTAAAAATGATTTTGTTAAAAATTGTATTGAAAAATTCGGAATTGATTATTGTATTGATAAAAAAAATATGACAAACACAAAAAATAAAATTTTAACTGAAAAAGAAATTATATTTAATTTTAAATAAATAATAGAAAAAAAATTATTTATTTATTATTATTAATATTGTAATATTTTTTTATAATTTTACTAAAAAATTCAATGAGAATTTTTAAATTATTTTCGATTTTGTTTTTTTTTATTTTTAAATGAAATTCTGATTGAATTATTGCGATTATTTTATCTGAATTTAATATTGGAATTGTAATCATTGAACCTGAAATGTTTAAATCAATTAAATTATTGTAAAATTTACATTTTTTTACTGAAGAACAAATGTGAAATTTTTTTGTTTTAAAAACGTTGCCTAAAATTCCAAAAAAAGGAGGATTTAAAATTTTTTCTTTTTCATCTAAAAAATTGAATTTTATTAATTTTTCTTCTTTTTTGAAAAATAATTGAAATTTTTGAGAATAAAAAATGTTATTGAAAATTTTTATTAAATTTTCTGAAAAAATTTTTTTATTATTCATTAAATAAAAAGAATTTGAAAAATCAAATAAGTAATTTATTTTATCAAACAACATTTTATTATTAAAATTATCAATCATAATTTTAACAACAATCGAAGTTTGTTTACAAAAATTATTCATAAAAATAAAATCATCTTCATTAAAATTTCCGATTTTTTTATTAACAATTTGAACAACACCAAAACAATCATCATTAAATTTCAGCGGATAAATAATCATATTTTTACTTTTTATTCCAAATTTTTTATCAAATTCTTTATCAAATCTATAATCACATTCAGTATCTTCAATTTCACAATGTTCACCTTTTAAAAAAACTTGGCCAACAATTCCTTCATTTTTATTAATTTTATATGTTAATTTATCTATTGTAAATAATATTAACATATCACTTAAATTATCATATAAATAAATAAATGAATATTCAGCATTTAATAAATCACAAAAAATATTTAAAATCGAAGAAAAATCAAAATTTGAAAATTCATTTTGATTTAAATCTAAAAAATTATTTTTTATTGTTTCATTTAATTTAACTGAATTTTCAATGTATTTTTTAATTCGAATTACTAATTTTAATAATAAAATGTAATTTTTTATTATTAAATTTATTGAATTTTTATATTGAAATTTTTTATCATCACATAAATTTGAAAAATAATCAAAACAATCGTTGTTTTTAAATATATTAAAAATTTCTTGAACTAAAGGATTATTATACATATTATATAATTCAATGTCATCAATATTTAAAAAAAAAACTTTATTAAAATCTGTTTTATATTTTCGTTTTTGATTTAAATCTTCAATGAAATTATAAAATTTATTTGCGTTTAAATTTTTAAAATTAATGTCTAAAATACTTTGACGCGGAAATCTATTTGTAATTGTTTTTGTTTTAAATCTATTTGATTTTTCATTTGAGGAATTTTTATTTGTTTCTTCGTTTATTTTGTTTATAAAATTTGGATCTTTTATTATAAAAGTTTTTTCTTTTGTTATTTTTGATGAATTTCTTGAAAGTTTTTTTGTGTTTATTGTTTCTAAATCAAAATTTGAATTTGTTTTTTTTAAATTTTTTTCGATATTTTTTTTATATTCATTGTAAATATCTAAATTATTATTTATTAATTGTGAAATTTGTTTATCATTTTTATTTACTAATGATGATAAATAACTATTCAATTCTTTTTCGAATTTATATTCGTTATTAATAAAATTAATATAATTTTTTAATGATATAATTATTTTATAATTAGAACATGAATTTTTTGAAGGACATTCATTTTTTTCATTATTTAAAAAAACTTTGATTCTATCAAATTTTTTTTTAAGTTTTTCTTCGTTGTAATTTTTATTATTTGAATTTTTCCATGATTTTAAAAAAATATTTCTATTTGTTAAATTTGATAAATTTCTTGATTTATTAAAAGTATTATTAATAATATTTTTGTTGCTTTTATTTTTTGTTATTAAATTATTATTACTAAAATTATTTTCAATTGTTTTTAATTTAAATAAATCATAAGAAGGAGACAAACTTAATATTTTTTTATTCATTAATTATTATTAAAAAAAATTAAAAAAAATTTAAAATCATATTAAAATTAAAAATTTAAAAAAATGAATAAAACTTTATTAATAATAAAAATTTTATAATTATTAATATTTATTTAAATATGAATATAATTTTGAATAATAATATTATTATATTTAAAAATTATCATTAATTATTAATATTTTAATTATAAGAATTAAAATTATATTATAATTGCTATAAATATAATTAAATATAATTAAATATTAGAATTAATTTTATTTATAATTTTATTAATAAAAATACAAAATTTTTTATTCAATAATTTTTATAGTTTCATCTTCTTGAATTTTTTCTATTTTTGCTTTACATAAAAAACATTTATTATAATTAATTAAATATTGTTTTAAACATAATAAACAACTTCCATGTTTGCAAGGCAAAAAATGATGAGTAATTTCATTTTCTAAACAAATTGAACAAATATTTTCTTTATTTACTTTTTTATTTGTTTGTTCTTCTTCATTAAATTTATTGAATTTTTCTTCTAATATTTTTTTTGCTTCAACAATTTCATTAAAAAATAATTTAAATTTTTTTTCTTTTTTTCTTTTTTCTGTGTCTAAAATTTCAAAATTTGATAAATTTTTTAAATTTAATTCATCTTTTTTTTTAAAAAAAATTTTAAAAGCATTTTTATATTTTTTTTTTGAAATGTTTCTTATTAAATATTTAAAAATATCTGAAATTTCTTTAATAAGTAAACTAAAAATTTTTTCAATTTCAAAATCATTTGTAATTCTTAAAATAATTTTTAAAAATTCTTTATTAAATAATCTATTTGAAATATTTGAAATTAAATTAATTAATTGAATTAATTCAATGTTATTTTCATTTAAAATATGATCAGGAACATAAAATAAAGAAAATGTAAATAATGAAAGAGAATCTTTTAAAATTATAATAAATGGAATTAAATGTTTTGTATAATCAAAAAAATGATTTTGAATATTAATTTCATAATCTTCAATGTGCAATAAAAAATTACTAAAAATTTCATTCAATTGAACATTAAATTTTTCAAATAAATTAGAAAAAATTTGATAATTATTTTTAAAAAATTCAATTATTTTAATATTCAAAGAATTTAAATGAAAATTTTCTTTAAATTTTTTAAATATTTCACAAATAATAAAAGAAACAAATTTTCCGCATTCATCATCAATACATAAATTAGCTAAAACACTAAAAAATTTTTCTAAATAAAAATCATTTTCAAAAAATTTTTGTTGATTTTCATCTTGAAAAATCACAAATAAACTTTTTAATAATTGTTCTCTAAATGAAGGATTATTAACTAATTTATCTGACAATAATTTTAAATTAAAATTTATTATTTTATCAATTGTTTTTAAATTTTCTTCATTTTGATAAAATAACATTTGATTATTAAAAACAGATAAAAATTTAAAAGGAATTAAAATAATTTTTAAAGGCAAATAATAAATAATATTTTTTTCATATAAAAATAAAAAATAATCTAATAAAATATTAATAAAATCATTTAAAATTTTTTGATAAAAAGGATTAAAATAATAAACATTTTCATTAAAAATTGTTAAATAATAAATTAATTTATGAGAAGAAGAATTTTTAAAATCATTTAAATTTGTATTTTTACAAAAACCAAAAAATTTTTTAGAAAAAATTAAAATTTCTTCAATATTATTTTGTAATTTTTCTAAAATATCATAAAAAATTTTTGAAATAAAATTTTTTTTTGTGTTTTTTAATTCTTCAAAATTTGGGATTTTATTTTTAAAATTTTTTTCTAAATTATTAAAAGTTCCACCTAAATTTTCACTTTTTTTTATTCGTTTTTTTTTAAACCAACTATTAATAATTAAATCATTAATATTTTTATTTTTAAAACAATCTAAAAATGTTTTCATTAAAGGAAATAAAATAAGTTCTAAATAAGTTTCAACATTACGACATAAATAATTATTAAAAATTTGTTTATAAAATTTTTTATCATGAAAATCATCATAAGAAAGTTTTAAAATTTTTTGAAAAATTTCAATTTGTTCTTTAATAATTTCTTCTTTAATATTATTTTTCCATACTAAATTTCTAATTTCTTTAATTGAATCAACAAATAATTTATTTTCATAAAGGTCATTATTAATATTTTCTAAATATTTATTTTCAATTTCTTTATTAATAAATTTAAAATTAAAAAAATTAAAATAAAAACTTCTAAAAACAAAATTTAAATATTTTTGAATAAAATTTTCTTTTAAATCTTCATTAATAATAAAATTATTAGTAATTAAATTATAAAATAAATTTAATAAATTTTTCCATTTTTTTAAATTTTTTCTATATGAATAATATAAAATTTCTAATGATAAAATTTCAAAAAATTTATCAAAATTTATTTTAAAATTTTGATTATATTTAAAAATAATAAAATTTTCTTCATTTTCCATCAAAAAAGGAAAAATATAATTAGAAACAATAAAATAATCATTAAAAGAAACATTAAATAAAAATTGTAAAATTTTATTAAAAATTTCTAATTTAATTACTTCATTTATTTTTTTATCATTCAAAATTTTAATTCCATTTTTATTCAAAATTTCCAAAAATTTTATTGTAATTATTTCAACGCCATTTAATTTCGAAATTATTTCATCAATTGCATCATAATTTTCATATTCAAATTCAAATTTTTTAATTCCTCCAAAATTCACATAAATTCCATTATTTTTAAACAAAGAAAAAGTTGGATAATAAACAAAATTCGAACTTACATTTAAATCAAATATTTTTCCATATTTAACACCATTTATAAAAATTTCACAAAATCCTTCATTTAAATCCAAACAAACTCCAATAATGTCACCTTCATTAATAAAATCACCAAAAGGAATTAAAAAACCATTTTTTATTTTTTTTCTATCATTTAAAATAAATCCAAACGATTCAGAATTTTCTTTAATTCCTATTGCGCTATTATTATCTAATAAATCTGATAATAAAGAAAATCCAATTATCATTTTACATAAACTATCGTTTATAGGCAGAAATTCAAAAACAAATTTTCCTTTAAAAATTCCGGTTGAAGCGCGAATATTATTAATTTTATTAAAAATACTTCCTATTGCGACATTATTATTAAAATATTTTATGTTTTTGTTATAATTACAATTTACTAATTTTGTGTTTGAATTTGAATATTCGAAAATTTTTCCTGTTTTTTTCATTTCGTTTATGTTTTCAATGTTTAATTTTTCAATTTCTGGTTTGAAATTTGAAATTATTTCATTAATGTATTTTTTATATTCATAAAATGAATTTATTTTATTTCCTGAATATTCAATTTTTGAAAAAATAATATTCAATAAATCATAATTTGAATTTTGAATTGAATGAATTGATTCAAAATTTTTTGATTTTTTTTTACTCATTTTAAATTTAAAAAAATAATTTAATTTTTTAATAAGAAAAAAAATAAAATAATAATAATAATAAAAAATAAAAATTAAAATGTCATTCAATAATTTTTGCCCAAATTGTGAAAAAAAAATAGAAAATATTTATTTTTGTAACATTTGTAATAAAATTTTATGCAGCACAAATTGTTTCATTCAACATCGAAACAAAATTCATGAAATTAAAGACAAATTTTTATCAAAAAACAAATATTTATTAACATTAAACTCAAATTTTTCCGAAGGATTTTATATTAATATAAAACCACATAAATTAAATTTAAATGAATTTTCCTTGTTTGAAAAAATAAAATTAAACAACAACAAATTTAAAATTTTAGGTTACGGCACAAATTCAATTGTTTATTTAGTAAAACACAAAGAAATTTCTAATTTTTTCGCTTTAAAAGTTATTAATAAAGATTTATTAATAAAAAAAAATTTATTAAATTCAATTTACAACGAAATTGATTTTCATTCAAAATTATTTCATAAAAATATTATTCATTTAATCGCAATTTACGAAGATGAAAATAACATAAACATAATTTTAGAATACGCAAACAGCGAAAATTTATTAATAAAAAAAAAAAACATAAAATCAGAAAAAGAAATTTTCACTTTATTCATACAAATTTTAAACGCTTTATGTTTTTTACACGAAAATAATTTATTACATAGAGACATTAAACCAGAGAATATTTTAATTCACAACAAAAACGAAATTAAACTTTGCGATTTCGGAACATGCAATGAAAATTTCATTGGAAATCGAAACACAATTTGTGGAACGTTTGAATACATGGCACCTGAAATAATAAAAGAAAAATCATATGATAAATCTGTTGATATTTGGTCATTAGGAATTGTTTTATATGAATTAACACATGGTTTCACACCGTTTAATATGAAATTCAATGGAAATAAAAAATATGATGAAATTATTAAAGAATTAATATTAAATAAATACGATTTTAATAAAGGTTTAATTCGATTTGTTAGTGAAAGTTGTTTGAATTTAATTAAAAGTATGATTGAATATAATCCAATTAAAAGAATAAAAATGAGAGAAATTTTGAAAGATGAATTTATTTTGAAATTTAGTGATAAAAAAATTAGTTTTTCGCCCAGAATTAGTAAAAGTATAAGTTTAACGAATAAAAATGAAATTTTTGGGGGAAAAAATGATTTATTATTAAATAATAATGATCTTGAAAAAATTAATAAAAATAATAAAGAAAAAAAAGCTGAAATTGAAGGAATTAAATTAATTAATAAAAATAATAATAATAATTTTAGTAAAAAACAAATAAAAAATGTTAAAAAAAAAAATAATAATAATAATAATAAAAATTTTAATTCTAATAATAATAATAATAATTTAATTAAAAAAAATCAATTAAATGAAGATTTTAAATCAGAAGCAAATGAAAATATTAATAGTCTTTTGATTAGTAATGATGAAATATTTAAAAAATTAATTACACCAATTAAAAATGAAGAAAATTCAAAGAAATTTTCTATTAATAATAGAATGAAAATTCATAAGAAAAATTTATTTTTAAATCCAATTGAAAAAAAAAATAATAATAATGAAATTAAAAATTTAAATAAAGAAAATAAAATAATATTAAAAAAAAGAAAAATAGAAAATTTTAATGAAGAACCAATGAATATTTCAAGTAATTTTGAAATTGTTTCGAATAATAAATTAAAACAAAATTTTCATAGTGAAAAACAAAGAAATAATAATTTTAATAAATGTGTTTCAAATAATAAATTTTATGATAATAAAGAAAATAAAAAAGAAAATAATAATAATAATAATTTTATTTCATCAAATTTAATTGATGTTATTTCAATTTTTAATCAAGTTGAAAAATTTGAAAATTTAAATCAACAATTAAAAATTAAATTAAATAATTAAATTGTGAATTTATAAATAAATTTTATTTAATATTATTATTATTATTTATATTATTATTATTTGTTTTATAAGAAATTTTTTCATTTTTTAAATTTCTTTTTAAAAAATTTGGCATTTTTTCAATAATTTCTTTTAAAGAATAAATTTTTTGTTTTTTATTTTTTGATGAAAAAGTTTCATTTAAAATATGAGAATTTTCAATGTTTTTTGAAGAAGAATTTAAAGGCGAAAAAAATTGAGTTTTATTTAAATTTTTTTCTTTAAAAAAATTAATTTTATTAGAAAATAAAATTTTTTCATTTGGTGATAAATTATTTTTAATAATATTTTTATGTGAAAAACTTTTTAATTTTTTTTCATTATTTTTAAAAATAAATTCATTAATTTCATTTTCATTTTTTTTAATTTTAATAGGAAAAATTATTTTTTCATTTTTAAATGAAAAATTATTATTTTTTTCATATAAAATTTTATTTACGATTTTTTCAATTGATTTGCAACCAATTGAAAAATTTTCTAAATTTTTATCAAATTTTTTAATACATTTTTTAAAATAAAAATTATCATTTTTTATTGTTTCAAAATCTTTTAATGATAAATTTTTATTATTTAAAAAATTATCTAAAAAATTTAATTTTTTATTTAAATTATTTTGATTATTTTTAAAAACATTGAAATTAATAAAAATTTTATTTAAAAAATTATTTAAAATTTGTTGAAAATTTGAATTAAAAAATTCAATTTTTTTATTTATAATTTCAAAATTATTATTAATTTTTTTATTATTATTTTCTATTATTTTTTCAATATTATTAAAATTTTCATTTTCATTATTAATTTTAGTTAAATTTTCATTTGAATTTTTTTCATTATTAATTTTAATTAAATTTTCATTTGAATTTTTTTCATTTTCATTTGATTTTAATTCTAAATAATTAAAATTAAAAAAATTATTATTAAAATTATTTTTTTCATCATTTTTTAAATTAATTTCAAAATTATTATTATTATTATTATCAATAAAAATATTTTCTTTTAATTTATTAATATTTTTATTAATTTTTTCAATTTTATCAAATAAAATTTTAATTTTTTCATTAAAATCATTTTTTTCATTTTTATTAATTTTTTTATCAAATTCATTAATTTTATTTATTAAAACATCAATTTGATTATTTCTTTTTTTTTCCATTTCATCAAAAGTTTTTTTTGTTTTTTCTAATGAATTTTTAATAATTGAATTAAAATTATCAAATTCATTTTTTAATTTTATTAATTCATCAGTTTTTTTAATTAAATTTAAAGAATAATTTGAATTTTGTATTTTTAATTCTTCAGTTTTTTTTATCATTTCTTTATAAAAAAAAACAAATTTTTCATCAATTTCTTTTTTAAAATTATCAAAATAAATTTTATTTTTATTTTCATTAATTTCAATTTGTTTTAAAGAAAATTTTAAATTTTTATCACAATTTTCATTAATTTCATTAATATTTTTTTCATTTTTTTTTTTAAATTCAATAAAAAAATCAATTTTTTCTATTAAAAATTCAATTAAATCTTTGAATGTTTTAAAACGAGTTTTTTCATTTCCAATTAAAGAAGGATAAAAAAAATTTTCTAAATAAATTTTATCAAATTTGTATTGTAAATTTAATAAAAATTTTTCATTTTCAGAAATTTTTAATGAAAATTCATTAAATTTATTTTTAATTAAATTTTTATTTTCTTCAAAATCAGAAAAAATTTTCGATTTTGAATTTAATTCATAATAAAAATTTAATAAAGTTTTTTGATTTAAATTAAAATTATTTAATGAATTAATAACATTATTATTAATTTCATTAATTTTATTTTTAATATTTAAAATTTCTTTTTTAACAAAATTTTTAATTTCTTCTAAATCATTTAAAAAATCTTCTTTTGAAAAAATTTGTTTTTTAAAATTTGGAGAATTTTTATTTAAATTAAAAGACATTTAATTAAAAATTTAAAATATTTATTTATAATTTAAAAAAAAAAAATTATTTACATTAAATTTCATTAATTTTATCTAATTGAATTTTTTTTATTATTTCAAAAACTTCAAAATTTTTTTGATTTTGAATTATTAATTTTTCTTTGATTGTTTTAATATGATTTTTAATTACTTTTAATGCTTCTTTTATATTTTCAATTTCTTTTTTATTATAAAAAATTAATTTATTAATTTCTTGAATTTTTTCTTTTTTATTTTTTATTTGATTTTTTTCTATTAAAATTTCACTTTCTAATTTTATATTTTCATCTTTTTTAATTTGAATTAATTTTTCAATTTCTTTCGGTAAAATTTTATTTTCATTTTTAATATAAAAATTATTTTCTTTTATTTTTTCATTTTCATTTCGTAAAAAATTTATTTGTTTTTCAACTTTAAAATTTTCTTTTATCCAATATTTTTTTTTATTGTTATAAATATTAATTTCTTTTTGAAGATTTAAAATACTTTTTTCTAAATTTTCTTTTATTAATTTTTTTTCTTTTATTTCATTTGAATATTTTTCAAATTTTTTTACTTTAATTTCGCTTAAAATATTTTCCATGTTTGTTAAAAATTTTTCTTCTAAACTAAAATTTGTTTTTAAAAAACTGTTTCTAACGGAATTTGATTTATTTAAATTTTTTTTCTTATTTTTTTTATTTAAAACAAAAGAACATTTTAATGAATTAATGTTACTAATATTATCGAAATTATTAAAAAAACTATTACTAATATTACTAATGTTATTTGAAGAACTGTTAATATAAATTTTATGATTATTATTATTATTATTATTTTCATTATTTAATTTTAAATTATTATTATTTTCAAAAGGTGAATTAATAACGAAATTAATTTCGTTATTTATTTTATTTGAAGAAAAAGAATTTTTTTCTGTGCTTTTATTATAATTATTATTATTATTATTAATAATTGAATTTAAATTATTTAAATATTCATCATTTAAATTATTATTATAATTATTTATAGTATGAATTTTTTCAATAGATTTTTCATTATTTTTATTATCTTCAACACTTTTACTTAAAAATTTTTTATTTTTTTTTAAAGAATTTCTTAAATTTTGTCTTTGTTTTAACATATTTTGTTTAAAAATTTCATGTGAATTTTTATTATTTTTATTAAAATTTGTTATTGAATTATTTGATATTTTTTTACAATTATTATAAGTTGTTTTAACAAAACTTGAATTTGAATTATTTTTGTTTTTTTTATTATTTTTTTTCATTAAATTATAATCATTTTCATAAATATTCAAATTATTTACTTGTTTTTTTAAATTTTTTTTAATTTCATTTGAATTATTTTGATTATTATTTTCAATTTTATTATTATTAATATCATTTAAACCTAATTCTTTTAACATTTTTCTTAAATTAATAATAATAATATTAATAATTTATTAAATATTAATTATTAAATAAATTTATAATCAAAAAAAATATTAACAACATTTTTTTCTTTTTTTAATTGGTTTTAAATTATCTTCATTTTTTGTAATAGAAAAAATTTGTTTTTTTTGATTTTCATTATTATTTAAAAAACTATTTTTATTATTATTATTATTATTATTATTATTATTATTATTATTATTATTATTATTATTATTATTATTA